>Ga0163217_1050106_pt1 | contig 16083 bp, 22 predicted proteins | sample SynspAceP_FD_185933 | JGI IMG/M metagenome (GOLD analysis project Ga0163217, IMG submission 185933) | Saline lake microbial communities from Ace Lake in Antarctica - Synechococcus sp. Ace-P (PacBio error correction) | ecosystem: Environmental > Aquatic > Non-marine Saline and Alkaline > Saline ... | reverse complement strand
GTTTCACCTGCCGCCTTTGTCTGCGGTAGACCCCAGCGTTGCATGGCGTGGGCGGGTTCATAGGGATGGCCTTGGGCGCCGTTGAAGACGAAATCGGTTGCTCACTTGGGCAGCTTTCGCCAGTTTTCAGCGAGGTGCTTCGGCAAAGGCCCCCGGTGCCTTGGCATTTCACCGCATGGGCCAGGTCTGGTCTGATTCGGCGCGATCGGACCGCGTGTATTGCCCAGCGACTGTATGACCAATCGGGGTGAATTCAGTAGACGATTTGGCGGCAGGCCCCGGCTCGGCGAGGTTGAGCTTGATCCGCCCCGTTTGCTCAGTTCCACCCCTGGAGGACGGATCGATCAGGAGCTCTGGACAAGAGGCCATCTTTGCCCGGTGATGATCACCTTCACGGCAAACACATCGGCTATCCAACCAACAGCGGCGGCCGAGATTTTTGCTGGCCAGCAACGGTTCCACGCGTCAGTCCGCCAGTATCAGGCGATGGCGGATGGCTGGTTCGCTTCAGAGCGGGAGCGTTCACAAGTTTTGCTTCATAAGGCACTGGCCTTATAGAGAACGTCGGCGAGGGGCTGAGGGTGAGAAAACATGAGGTCAAAGACCGGTGTATCCAACAGCAATTGGTGGTTTTCGGCGCTCAGGCGCTCACCAAACCCTACTAGCGAAAGTGGCCGAGCTGCCCCGGATGTCGGACGGACCGACATCAAAAAATTTCGCCGGCGACGCAGACGCACCAGTTGCTTGTGTTTTGGCTGCCAGTTGATAGTGAAGACACGCAGCCTCCTGGCTCGAGGGGAGTTGGTTGTCCTGCAGAAGATCGGCGCTTCGCTTCGCTGAAACGACGAGGGCGCAGCAAAATGCGGCGCATTCCAGCTCTCGAAGAAAAGGCTCGATGATTTTCGCAATAAACCTTGGGTGTGAGAAAGATGGCCCTGCGATCGCGGAAGTCTTGGCTTCCATCAAAGCAGCTCCTTGATCGCGGCAGTTCCGTCAGCACGGAATCATGCCATCACTGAGCAGGGCGTAGATAGATAGTTTGCCGTAGCCGCTTTTCTTGAGTGGTTGGGCAAACGTTCAAGCTGGTGTCATCAAGCCCCCAAGCCGCCAGGCCACTTCTTCAGGGCCACCACCTTGAAGCCCTTGCCGGTGCTCCAGGTGCGAGATGTAACTGGCGGCCTCCATGCGCGAATCCGGGAGTGCCGTATCAGCCAGGCCATTTGCCGGGACCCCCCCAAATTTTTTGCCCAAATTTTCGACCGCAGAAGGCATTCATACAGGTATGGCGATTCAGATCAGTGATTTCCAGTTCGCCGCGCGCCTGATGGCTTCACTTGTTTGGCTCGTTCCCAAGTGTGGTCATACACGTAAGGCGGTGATGGCATAGCGGGATTTAGGCTTTTTCGGGTTTTTCTCGATATCAAGACACGTCCATCAGCAGCAAATCTCGGACGACGCATAGCGCCAGGATGTCGCCGGATCCATAGGCGGAAAAAACCGTGGCGCCATCATGGCTGGCGTTAGAGGTTTGACAAGTTGCTGGCAGACTCATGGCCATGAAAAGATGAGTCGCAAGGACGAGGGCTGCGGTGCTCACTAGAAAGTCCTCGCATCAGAAAGGCTGAGCAGGCATCAAGGACTGGGCTGAACGGCATAGTGAATCTCCATTTCCCCAAGCTCACTTTGCCATCGCCGCAGACGCTCCAAAGGCGGCGCGGTCGACCGGTGTGGTGATGATCAGGAATTTCACGGAATTACCCGCAGCATGTCAAGGTGCTGAGTGCGAGTAATGATCTCGGTTTGTCATAGACGGGCTCAAACGTTTTGCTGACGGCAGTTGTGAGCGGTGCAGCATTCGTTGTGCATGCCGCTGCCAGGATAGCCCCTTGCGGCAGGTGCGGTTTGTGATGCATCAGCGCTTTGATGGTCAATGCGCCAGTGCTTAAAATAGTGAATTTGTCTTTAACCGATTTATCTTCGGATCAATTGATGAGGTTATGTTGTGTATGCTCTTTCAGTGCTGGGCGTCTAAACAACTAGAATTTGATGTTTTTTGAGTTGTATCAAAGCATTGCGGAAGGGCTTTTGCGACTCAGTGAGAGAAGCAAGCATGCAAAGTTTTGCCGTATCCGGGATACAATGGCTGTTGTTTCGCCGACTCTGCTTTCCGTTGCTGCTTGATGAGCCGATGTGGCAGTTGGACTCGTGGCACGGAGGGGGCGGGAATTCGACCCGCGAGGCTTTCGCCTCGCGTGTTTCAAGACCGAGCATCAACCACTTCGGGCCACCCTCCAGGATGCACTGGAGCGTAACGGCCAGCAGATCTCCTAGCTTTCCACAATGCCCGGCCTTCAAAAAGGTTCAGGGGTGAAAATCCAGAATCGATGCCCTGCTTCAGCGCTGCAGCCCATCTGATGGGAAGGGCGGGCGGCGAGGTGGGTGGCCAGCTGGCCACAGGCTCAGTGCTAGGGTTTTGATCGGTCTTGAGATTGTCTCCAATGGCTGTGTTTCAGTTTGATTGGTGTGAGTCAGCATTGGTGTGATGTAGTTACTGGCTGGAGACATTAACGTCATGATGTTGTTAAGAGCAATCGGGGTCAATGGCTTGGATTGAAGTGATATCGGTGGTAGTTCTCCTGGGTGATGATGTGTTCCACACGTAGTAGGAAGTCTCACTGCGGCACCGGGTTGATCGGTGTGGGCCGAGTAGTGGTGTGCGATGCGAGGAGAATCACAAAGATGCCTTGGCCCAGATGGCATCGCGGTTGCAGTGGTGATGATCGACAGCATCGTGATATTGAACTATGTTGGTAAAGGTCATTTTAAGTTCTGTGGAACAAGATTGTGGGCAGGTGAACTCAGGTGTGTGGACCACGACTCAAACTCACCATTTGAGGAAAGTCAACAAATGGTAAACCGAGCGGGTGATCCAAACGAGGCGATTACGGCGATCGATCCAACTTGGCGTTAGGTGTTTGGTGGCCTTAATAGGCATCCAATGATGTCTTCATCGCGGTTGGACCACGTTCTGGTGAGGCAGAGCCTTGGCCACCCCGCCAGCAAAGCCACCGAAAATAACCAGAATGATGCGTTCATTCTGGGTTCAGGCCGGGCAAAGTCTGTTCTGGCAGATCACAGGATCAGCACCGGTTGCTGACGAAACAGCGATGCAGGGCAATACTTGCTTGATCGCGTAAAGGCAAAGACCAGCAAAGGGCCTGAAAGAATCACATAGGGACAATGAAGTAGATTGAAGCTTTCGAAGTTAGTACGACAAAGATGTTTGGCAATTTACCTCGGTCCCCTAGAATCACTTTCGAGGAGAATGAAAATTTGAGCGGCAATAGCATAGAGGCATCCGGCAAATACGATGACGTAATAGCTCTTGAGTAGGCGATCATGGGCCCTTCCAGATTTCAATGCTCAACTGATTCTGGTCAGCTTTCGGACTGGGCTGCTGCCTTGGAGAGGCACTTTTGGCCAGCCACTGCGGGTATGACTTCTTCGAGTAGAGCTTTTGTGCAAGTGGGGGTGGGTGTGAGTTCATCACGAACCAGTAGGCGCGTATTGCGCGGTGAGAGTGAGGTTCCGTTTGCATGCGCGCTCCATTTGCTGCTGTCCTGGGGCGGCAGTTGGCTCGTTTGTCGTTGATCACACCAAGCCCTCGACATTTCTCTACGATGCTGGGTTAAGTGAATGTTGGCCACCAGGCGAAGCCTTGGGGCAAAGCCACCGGCAGCAGGACATCACCAACGCCGCAACGCAGTTCATTGGGGTGGGCTTGCAGGCAGCAACACTGTCGAACACAACCAGCACGACGGCTTTCCACAGTTGCGCGGTCGTGTAGCGCTTGCAGGGTTCGAAGAAAAATCCCGGTGACGGCGGCGGACTAACACTCTTCGCTTCAGGCGGCTGTTTAGGTGGCCTGCTCGATGGGTTCAACGGCAGGCGCGGAGTGGCGTTGGCATCGAGCGGGGCAGCAGGCTGCTGAGATATTAGCCTTTGCCGCATCGATCGCTTGATGGATCGCTTCGGCCAACGGCTCGATTTCGTTTCGCGAAAATCGACGGTGGCAGAGGGTTTGGGCCGTGCTAGTGCGTCTTGCACTTGCATGTAGAAGTCGAACTGGGGCAGGGCGGAGAAGTGTTTTGACTCACGCATCGGGCGCCAGGGATGTTCGCCCAGTCACATCGGTGGGGATTTCCCAACAGCCATTCGGTGCAGCGTGGATCGAAGGATTATCCGCAGGCGACCGTTTGTGCGTATTTTTGTGCCGATTGGCTTGGCACGATCGTGTAGCCGTTAGTCGAGGCAGCCAGGGTGCACCAGGATCGTTCTTGCGGAAGGTGATGCGGGGATGAAGCGCTGCGTTTGGGAGGGTGCCAGCGGGGCTGGCGCCGGTGGCAGGCTCTTTGGTGCGGCGGTTGCACGGTGGTGCAACGATTGGGGCGACGCAGGCCGTGGCGATCGCAGGTAGTCCACACGCCATGTGTTTCTCCAACCTGCTATCAGCGGCTAGATCCGCTTCCTGCGCCTTTGAGGCCAGACGGCTGTCTTGTTTCGGGCGGCCGCCTCACCAGTTCAGGCCAGGGGGTGCCGGAAAGCATGCACGAGAAACGAACAGCGGTGAAAGCTCGCCACAATCGGATCCAGGCTCGGCTCTGGCGGTAACGCTCACTCGAATCGTGGTTGAGCAGGAGGCACGCCAGGCCAGCCAGGCCTGAAGGATCGGCCTGGGACTCGATGGTCGGCTGGATTGATGCGGTTGAGGTTGGATTTCGGCCAGGTTGCATGTGGAAAGTTCAGGCTCCAGGATTTCGCCGCAGGATGAGGCCCATAACGTCCCAGCCGGTGCTACCAGCTCGGCGGCGCTGATTTCTCGGAGTGATGGGAGGTTGAGGCAGCGGGCCGGTTCCTCGCGGCCCTGGTCGAGCGTAAGATGTTCGATGAATCCTGCGCAGCTCGCGGCGTGGGCAGCAGGTCGGCAATTGGAGCGGATGCGATCGCTCAGGGGCGGAATGGATCGCGCCTGATCGCCGATCTTGGAACTGCTGGGACCACCGTCCGAGCACCACCTCTTTGGAGGGGCGGTTGTTGAACACCGGGTTGTGTGGTTGCATCCGCAGCGCGTCGCAGGGGGTCAAGCAGTCCAGAGCGGCGAAGGCGCGATCTCCAGTTCGCCCCTTGAGGGCGATCGCCCCGCTCGGCAATGCCGACCTGCTGCACCGCCGAGCTGCGCAGACGAGTTCCAGATCGGCATCACGTCGACAGGGCCGCGAGGAAGCGGCCGCATGGCTCACCTCCTACCCGAGATCAGCGCCGGCGAGCTGAGCACCGGCTGGGACGTTATGGGCTCAATCCTGCGGCGGAAATCCTGGGAGTGATTTCACTGAACCTGGCGAAAAGCACTCAACCGCATTTCGATCCGCCGAACATTAGGCCAGGCGATGCCTTTCAAGGCCGCTGGGCCTTGGCGTGGCTGCCTGCTCAACCACGATTTCGAGGTGGAGCGGTACGCCAGAGCCGCGCCTGGGAGCCGATTGTGGGCGTGAGCTTCCAACCGGCTGTTCGATTTCTTCGGTGCATGCTTCGGCACCCCTGCTGATGGTGGGAGGCGGGCGCCCGAAACAAGAAGCGGTCTGGCCTTCAAGGCGCAGGAAGGGAGTATCTGAGACCGCTGGAAGGCAGGGGTGGAAAACCGCGCGTGTGGGAATACTGCGTCGCCACGGCTGCGTGCTGCCCCATCTTGCACCACCGTGGCAACCGGCCGGCACCAAGAAGCTGCTCACCGGGCCAGCCCCGCTGGACCCTCAAGGCGCAGCGGCTCATCGCCGCAATCACCTTCCGCAAGAACGATTTCGGTGGCCTGGCCTGCTCGACTACGGTTACCGTCGTGCAGCCATCGGCAAGACGACAACGTTGCCCCTGCTGGATAATCCTTCGATCCACGCTGCACCGAATGGCTGGTGAAATCCCACCGAGTGGTGAGCTGGGCGACATCCCTGGCGCCGATGCGGGTGGAGATCAACAACTGTCTCCGCCCTTGGCCCAGTTCGACTTCTACATTGCAGGTGCAGCACGCAATACACGGCCACAACACCGTCTGCCACCGTCGAGTTTCGCGGACGAGAAACGAATCGAGCCGTTGGCCGAAGCGATCATCAAGCGATCGATGCGGCAAGGCTATATCTCAGCAGCCCTGCTGGCCCGCTTCGATGCAACGCACCTTCCCGCGCCTGCCGTTTGAACATCGATCAGGCCACCTACAGCCGCCTTGAGCGAAGAGGTTGTTAAAGCCGCCGCCGCAACGGGATTTCTTTTCGAAGCCTGCAGCGCACGACCGCGAGCGAACTGGTGGAAGCGTTCCGGCTGTGTTGTGATTCCGACAAGTGTTTGGTGCCCCTGGCAAGCCACCCATGAAGCTGGCGATTGCTGGCGTTGGTGCAGTGGCCTGCTGGGCCGTGGCGACTTTGCAGGCTTCGCCTGGTTGGGCAACAGTTCACTTAAACCCCAGTCATCGAAGAGGAATGTGCGAGGGCTTCGGTTCGTGTTCACGACAAAATGGAGCACTGCCGCCCCAAGGAACAGCAATGGGAGCGCGCATGCAACGGAATCTAACTCACGGCGCAAATTACGGCGCCCTGGGTCGTTGATGAAACTCACACCCACCCCACTTGCACCAAAGCTCTACTGAGAGTCATACCAGCAGTGGCTGGCCAGGAAGTTGCTCTCCAGGCAGAGCCAGGTCGAAAGACGGACCAGAATCAGCTTGAGCATTGAAATCTGAAGGGGCCATTGGAATCGCTACTCAAGAGCTATTACGGTCATCGTATTATGCCGGGATCCTCTATGCTATTGCCTCATTATTTCATTCTTCTCGAAGGTGTGATTCTAACGGGGACGAGGGTATTGCCACAGCTTTTGTCGTACTATTTCGAAGCTTCAATCCTATTCATTGTCCTCTATGTGATCTTTCAGGCCTTTGCTGGCTTTGCTTTTTACGCGGATCAGCAAGGATTTGCCTGCGATCGTGGTTGTCGTCAGCACGTTGTGCTGAACTCTGTTTGATCTGCCAGAACAGAGCTTTGCCGGCCTGAACCAGAATGAACGCATATTCTGGTGATTTTCGGTGGCTTTAGCTGGCCGGGGTGGCCAAGGCTCTGGCTTTCAAGATGTGGGATCCACCGGCGTATGAAGACATCATTGGTGCCTATATACGCACAAACCAACCTCAAGCCAGTTGGATCGATCGCCGTAATCGCCTCGGTTGGGGATCACCGCTTCGGGTTGATTTGTTGACTTCCTCAAGAATGGTGAGTTTGGGAATCTGTGTGTCAACACCTGATGTACACCTGCCTCTCATCTTTGTTTCACAGAAACTTTAAATGACCTTTACACAAGTCAAGATCACGCATTTTTGCTGGCGATCATCACGCCCAACGCGATGGCCATCGGCCAGGGCCATTTGTGATTCTCTCGCATCGCACTACTCGGCCACCCGATCACGGTGGCCGCAGGTGGAGACTCCTACTACGTGTGAGAAGATACACGGAGAATACACCGATGAATCACTTCAATTCCACATTGACCCCGATTGTTCTTACTTACTATATGACGTTGAGTGTCTCCAGCCAGTTAATACATCACACCAATTGGCTGACTTCACACCAATAACTGAAACCAGCATTGGACAATAAGACGATCAAAACCTATGCACTGAGGCTGTGGCGCTGAGCACACATCGCGGGCCCGCCTTCCATCAGATGGCTGCAGCGCTGAGCGGGCATGTTTTGTGGATTTTTCAGCCCCTGGGAAGCCTTGGTTTTGAAGGCCGGGCATGGGAAAGCTAGGAGAGATGCTGCCGTTAGGGCTCAGTGGCTATTTGGAGGTGTGTCGAGTGAGTTGATGGCTCTTGGGTCTTGAAAACCAGCGAGGCGAAGCCTGCGGGTTTCGATCCCGCCCCCCCGTTTGCACGAGTCCCATGCTCCATCGGGCTCGATTCAGCAGAGCGGGGAAGCAGAGTACGGCGAAACAACAGCCAATTGTATCCGTGATACCGGCAAAAATTTGCATGCTTGCTTCTTCACTGTAGTCGCAAGAAGCTTCCCAAATGCTTGATACCAACTCAAAAAACATTCAATTCTAGGTTGTTTAGACGGCCAGACTGAGAGCATTCACAACATTAAACTCATCATGATTCGAAATCTTTGTTAAGAAAGATTCACTATTTAAGCTACTGGCATTGACTCAGGACGTGATGCACACACCGCACCTGCCGCAAGGGCTGGATTCTGGCAGGCGGCAATGGCACGACGGCTGGCCACGCTCACAACTGCCGTAGCAAACAGTTGATGCCGTCTTATGACAAACCGATGATCTATTACCACTCGCACCTTGATGCTGGCGGGTATTGCGTTTGAATTTGTCATCCCACACGGTCGACCGCGCCCGCCTTTGAGCGTCTGCTGGGCGATGGCAGTAGCTGGGGAATGGAGATCACTATTGGGCGTTAGCCCCAGTCCTGATGGCCTTGCTCAGGCCTTTTCTTGAATTGGCGAAGGACTTTCTAGGTGGAGGCAGCGCGAGGCCCTCGTCTTGGGCGACAATCTTTTCGATTGCCATGAGCTTGGCCCAGCAACTTTCAAACCTCTAACGCAGCATGATGGCGCCACGGTTTTCGCCAGTTGAAGTCGGCGATCCTGAGCGCTATGGCGTTCGTCGAATTTGCTTGTGATGGACGTGTTTGGAGTATCGAGGAAAAAAACCCGAAGCTAAATCCGCTATTGCCATCACCGCCTTTACGTTGTATGGACCAACACGGTAGGTGGAAACGAGCCAAACAGGTGAAGCCCAATCGGGCGCGGCGAACTGAAATCACTGATCTGAATCGGCCAAATACGCTGGATGAGGCCTTCTGCGGGTCGGAATGATGGGTCGCGGCATGGGCCTGCTGGATACGGGCACCCGGATTCGCTGCATTGACGGCCGCCAGTTACATCCGCACTTGGAGCACCGGCCAAGGGTCAAGGGGGTGCCCTGAAGAAGTGGCCTGGCGGCTGGGGTGGATTGATGACGACCAGCTTGGAAGTTTTGGCCGCAACCACTCAGAAAAGCGGCGTACGGCAACTATTCTACTAGCCTGCTCAGTGATGGCATTGGAATTCCGTTGCTAGACGACTGGCCGCGATCAAAGGCAGCTGCTGAGGAAGCCAGACTTACGCGATCCGCAGGGCCCAATCTTGCTCACACCCAAGGTATTCGAAGATGCATCGAGGCTTTTTCTTCGAGAGCTGAATGCGCGCAGTTTTGCTGCGGCCCTCGGGCGTCCAGGCGAAGCGGAAGCGCCGATCTTCATTGCAGGAACAAAACCCACTCCCGCTCGAAGCCAGGGATTGCTTGCGTGGTTCTTTCACTATCAACGTGCAGCCGAACCACAGGCAAAGGCTGGTGCGTGGCGCGCCGGCGAAATTTTTTGAGTGCCGTTGGACATCGGGGCAGCTCGCCAACTTTCGGGCAGTGGGATTGAGTGAGCGCCGAGCGGCCGAAAAACATTGCTGTGGATAGCACCCGGGCTTTGCCATTGTTTTCTCACCCTCAGGCCCCTCAGCCGGACGTTCTCTATTAAGCCAGTGGCTATGGAGCAAACTTGTGAACGCTCCTGCTCTGGGAGCGACCAGCCATCGCCATCGCCCTGGCTGAGCTGGGCGAAACTGAGCGCTGGGAACCGTTTTGACTGGCAGGGGGGCAAAGGATTGGCGTACGGCCCGCCGACTGTTGGTGGATTTTGCCGAGGTGTTTGCCCCGGTGGGGAAAAAGGTGCATCATCACGGGCAAGATGGCCAGCTTGGGTCAGGCCTGATCATTCCGGGCCACCAGGCGGGTGGATCGATGCGGCAACGGGGGCGGGAATCAGCTTCAACCTCGCCGATGCCGGGGCGCCTGCCGCCAAAGTGTCATTGATTCAAAACCGATTGGGTTCATCAAGCGCTGGGGCCTACACGGCCGTCGATCGCGCCGGAATCAGAAACCAGACCTGGCTATGGCGGCGTGAATGCCAGGTTGCAACCGGGCTTTTGCCGAAGCCTCGCTGAAAACTGGCGGAAAGCTGTACCAAGTGAGCACGATTTCTTCTTTCACGGCGCCAAGGCCATCCCTATGAACCGCCCAAAGCAATTGCAACCGCATGGGGGTTCGGCAAGATAAAGGCGAGGTGAATCACGCCGCACAGGGCCGCTTTAACACCAGAGCAGCTCACAATCCTGCGCACCGTGTGGGTGTCTATGGGGCCGGTGGCAAGAACTTTGCCTCACCATTGCTGCGCCTGCAACGGCCAGAACGCCGAAACGGGAGAAACCCCTCGGAGTGTGAGCCGATCAGGTGGGATGCCCTACCAGCACCCTCACCCTTGGCAGCGCCTGCTGGGCTGCCACCGCAAAGCAAGGGGGTGGAGTGCTCCTTTTGGTGACGATGCGTGTGCGTCCAGGCTGGTACGACTTCGCCACTCGCCACGGCGAAACTCAGTGTCAGCGCACGGGCTGCTAGCACCAAGCGCCCAGGTCAAGGCCGCTCACAACGGCCAGGACACCCGACACCAGCAGAGCGGCCAGCTATAACCCTGCTCGATTGCACCGTAGGCCTCAGGCACTCAACCTGCAGGCCACCCACTGGCGAGAAGCTCTGGCCGCTGTGCTCGGAGCGGTGTCGGACACCAAAAAGCTTAGGGCCATCCTTCAGGGAGATCACCAACACACCAACCCACAGGCCCATGGATCATCAGAGACGACAGACCCCGAAACGCGATTGCTGGAAGGCGCCAACGGATCTTGGGTGACTTAGGATTGGCGCCGAGCTTATCGGTGGAAGCCGTTGGATGCGGCGGCTGTTACGCGAGGAGCAGGCCACGGTTATTCAATCTCGACAAGATGCGGTTACCCCAGTGACTTGAGCAGGCATCGAAAGGCGTTGCTGAGCGGAAGCAGGCGACAAAGCCAGTGAAGTGAGCGCCATCACTGTTGCAGGTTAGATCTCACGAATGCAGAGCGGCCATTGGAAGCGGGCCATTTCGCCAGGCTGCCCCGTTTGTCATGCATCTGAGGCAGCAAGAGAGCACACCGTGGATCGTTCCATCGAAGGACCAGGTTGATTTCATTGCCAGCAGATTGACAGGAACCTTACATTTGTGCAAGCCATCAGAGGGACATTTGGATCGCCTCGGTGGTGAAAGGAAAAAGGAACAGTCCGATTGCATCACATCAGCACGGATTGAAGTGTTCGGGTCCCTGGGTGGGAAACAGGTCGCTTTTCTGAAACCACTCCCTACGATCCACGCTCTCCTACTCCGCCAGCAGCGGCTGCCAGTGATCACTTGGTGAGTGCTGGCATCACACCTATGGCCTGCCTGTTTTCTCACCAGATTGCAGCAATCGAATTATGGGCCTGGCAATTCCAGAAGAAATTGGATCCCGTCGTGATCTCAGGCAGTCGCGGGTGACCTTCCGTTGTATGGAAGATGGATAAAAGAGAAACAATCGCGATTGGACATGTAAAATGATGAAGATTACACAAGTGATAAGCTATGATAGCTCTCAGACCCAAACAAAAGAAGGAACAGCCATTGGCCAGAGATATTGCGTGGGCGGAGGCATGGCGAGCGCACCAAACAACAGCGTTGTGGAGGCGATCTGCCTTCTTACTTGATGAACTTCTCCAGCAAAAGCTGACTCACTCCAACCTGAATATACACCGTAGTCACTGATAGGCCCGGTCTAGATCGTCGATGATGGTTATGCGAATCGATCCCAGCAAAATCCGTGACGAAGTTAGGATTGGACGTTCAAAGCACAGTTTTGGAGAGGGCTGAAGCAATACGCATAAAAATGGTTCTGAAAAGTCAAAGTTGGTGCGATAAAGTTGTCGAAAAAGGGCAAAACTATCGGGTGGAACAGATTGGGAGTGGTGGGGCAGTGGCTTTGGTCCATGCTCAGACAGTTAAACCTTCTTCACGAAGCTTCGAAGATTTACGACCAACTTTTTGCTGCCTCACGCCGCTGAATGCTCAATTTTAAATACCACCTTCGAATGGATTCACTGCCTTGGGCTTTGCATCGCAGTTGCCCACGTTCATCTTGAAGCCTCCTCCGCAACGATCAAAGTTCTTTAGCTGCATTCCTGACACACGCGTGATAGCAGGCCTCCACATAGCGGGCGATCACGGCTGGCGGCGTGGCGGTTCGCACGAACAGGATCGGCGGGCAGAACACGGGTGTGAATTTGATGCTTGCAGGGGGGAGTATTGGGCAGAGCCGAAAGCGATTCCCCCCAGGCAGGCCGAGGTAGATCGGAAACACTTCGGGATCGATTCACAGCCAGGGGCAGAACCAGGGCATGTAATCGCTGGCCCTTGTGTAGCAATCGTCGAGCACGATCAGGGTGTCGTTGGCTGCCCAGGAAAATCAGCTGGAATGAATCGGCAGGGGAATGCAGAGGGGCAGGCGAGGCAAGCAGGTGCCGGCCGCCACCGAAATGAATCGCCACGGTCCGACTGGGGGCGAAAAGCGTCGTGACGCCTCCCGCGATTACAACCAGCAGGGCTGTTGGCCCTGATCCCAGGATCGCAGGGCATTTCTGGATAGAAGGAATCCACCCACCCGACGCTGCCAGCTGGGGCATTCGGCGCATAGGTCTGCCAGACCTTGGGCTGTGGGCGAGATCCGTACACTAGGACGTTATATCGAACCCGCCGCTGAACAGTCGTACAAAAACATCGGCAGGTACGGGGTGGCAGGCCGTCTGTGGAGCCACCAGCAGCAGCTGCCCCGGCGCGGGGGATAGTGGCTCTCCAGCGTGGTTTGAAGTGGAAGTAATGGGTTGCGGTAGAAACACTCCGAGTCGGCATTCATTCCGGGATCCACTTGGGATGGCGGCAGCGTCCAGGGTCTCGATCAAGCGTCCAGGGGATCACGATCAAGGTGGCGTGGGGCATCAGCAGGAGGAAGCCGGGCGGCGCGCGCCAAGGGAACTCCCGGGCCAGGCTGGCACTCAGAACCTGCGCTGGCCCCGTCTCAGACGTGCTATTCTGCCAGCAGGCATTTCCAGCCTGAGCGGCCAAGGCTTGGAGCGATCGGCAACAGGCAGGCCCTGAAAAGATCGCGAGGTTTTTGCAGGCAGACCTTCAGAAGCTGTCGCGGGAGCAGCCCTGCTGCTCCAAGGGCCAAGCAGCCGTTGAGCGGCGCGGGCCTGGCTGGCGCCGTCGGGGCGTTGAAGGAAGCGAAAGCCCCTTGGGCTGTTGAAAAAGAAGGGGGCTGGCGGCCTGGAACGAGGCCGTTCCCCGCCTGCTGAGACAGGGCGAGCAGCCACGATATCGAGTTCACTGATCGGGGCACCTTCTCAAGTTCGGCACCGCCTCTCGAAGGTGGTTCGGATCCGAGGCAGAGGCGCCGGCGGGTTGCGAGAAGAGCGTCAACCTCCCGCTGAGATTGGCCTCAGCGAACAGTGTTGATACTCGCTCGCAACGCCCCGCAGTTCACGGAACGCAGCGCACGCCAAGGTTGCAGGGGCAGGCTGGAGGGCCAACGAAGCACTCCGGAAGCCATCAACCAGCTGTAGGGCACACGCCGGCGCCTAGCGTGAGAATCAAGAGAAAAATGCCGAGAAACAGCCACCATCAAGGCGAATGGCCGCGGGACCGCCCAGATCGCATGGGAACTGGGCATCGGCCTGCTTTCGCCCAGCCTGGATGGTTCCTTTCTCAGCGTAGAGATTGTTCGTGTTGCTTCCGATCCTGGGTACCGCAATGGCCGTTCCTCGATCCAGTTCACTTACCGTCAGCCTAGAAATGGTCCGGCCGTTGACGCCCACAGATTGCGTCACACGGCCCGGCTGGGATCGGCCGCCTGTCCGCTCCGCCAGAGTTGAAGCCGCTTCCGGCCTGATCCCAGATGCACGAGCCTCACACGCCCCCAGGTCCAACAGACCTGATCGCCAGTTCCGCCGGCTGGTGGCGGTGCTTGCTAACCTTGGTTCGGGTTTGGCACCGGCTCATCTACCAACGCACGCTGGAAGGCCTTACGTGGATACTGCTCGCTGATCAACCATCTCCTGGTTCGTGCTCGGCGCCGTGTGGCAGGCGGAAGCCACCTTGGCGGCAAGAACAACAGAACCAAACGGAATCGGGCCTGGCCGTGTGCTGTGCTGGTTAGCCGTGGTCCACCGCGGTTGAGGGGGTCTGGCCACCAGGCGGCGCCCGCCAGGAATTGAGCGAGCCAAGCAGACTCTTTCGGCCCTATGAAACCGGTGCCTGCTCGGGCGTTACCGGCGTGCCCGATGGTGCCGAGCTGCGTCGCAGCAGTGAAGGATCAGCCAGCCGCAAGGGGAGCGGCCATCGCAGCCCCCGAATCTGCGGTTGGACCTGGCTGCTGCAGAGGGTCTGGCGCGCACGTCCAAGCCAACCCGCCGCGATTCAGCGCAGCATCCTGCGCAGCCTGGGGGCCAGCCTGACCTGGGTCAGCCGAGCAGCGATCCTGATAGATCCTGAACCAGCGGGCGCCATCCAGATTCGCCACATGAGTTGGATCGGGCCCTGGAGCTGCGTTTCCAGTGCCACGCCTGGTCGAAGGAACACGACCCGCTGCTCCGGTTCCGCTTCGAACGGGCTACAGGTTCGCTTCGGACGTCGCTGTGGCTTTGATCGTCCCCTGCCGCACCCGCACGGCCTCAGCCCATTTTTCGCCTTGATCGCCACAGGGTTCTGGACTGACTTCTGGCTCTTGAAGCTAAATCCGTCTGGTTGGGCTGCCCGGGAAGGGAGGGGCTGGCGCTTCTGGCGGCGGGCAGGAGGACCCCAGCCATCATGACGATTGAAGTCAGGCCCATTCCTATTCCTCGCTGAGCCGCCATGCCTGCTGGCTGATCCTGCTTCTGTCCAGGTTGGCGTTCGCTGGCGCTGAACCCCAGCGCGAGGATTTCAGGTTTCTGCAGCTGCGGCCGGCCGGCCTGGCTGAAATTCGAGCGCATATACCCCTTGATTGGCTGGCGATCTACAGGCCTGCTTCTATGCCTCGCCACCTGATCAGCGGCGGGCGGTAAGTGGCTGGTGGGCCGATGGGCGGCTACCTGGTGCTGTTGTGGTGGTCCCAAGAGCTACACCTGGCTGAATCTGCCGCACCCGCTCGCTCACCGCAGGCACGGCCGTCAGGCTTCGCCGGCTGGGTCTGGGGGCGTGGCGCTCACGTTCCTGGGTGGGCCTCCAGTTAGCGGCCTGGCGGCCGTGCTCGCTGGGTGCCCTACCTGTTCTGAGAGCCCCCTGGGCACCCTGCTGACCTGGAAGATGCGGTCGCCTGAATCCCTTTGAGGAGCGGGAAGCCTCAATACAGCCGCTGAGCAGCCCGCTGGATCCGTGGCAGAATTCGCCTGCACTGGGCGCACTATGCCTGGCTTCACGATGGGCTGTCTCCCGTAGCTCGATTCAGCAGAGCGGCCGAAAACCTGGCAACACCGCGGGAACCTGCAACCCCGGCTGAACCGTTTGAGCTGGACCTAACGGCTTGGAGCGCCCTGGTTGCCGTTTCGTGCTTCTGCTTGGTCTGTGCGGCCGGGCCTGGCCAGGCCCGGCCTGGGGGGCAGGTGGGCTGGTGGAGCTCGGGGAACTTTTTTAACCCGTGCGATGGGGGAATTTGCGTCGCCGCCGTTACGACAGCGGCCCGTCGATTGTCGCTGGTGGGGGAAATGTTTCAGCCGGCACGGCACCAATCCCCGGGCGTTCGCAGGTTGCTTTGCGCTGCGACGAGGTGGAGTTTGCAGTTGCCGCGCAGCAATGACGCCGGCCCACCCCCAGTACACCGATGGCCAAGTGGTTCTGGCGGCCTGGAGGACCGGCCCATCCCGTTTCCTTGCTCAATTAGCGGCGCTCAGTAATTCCATTTGCCTGCGAGGCCGTTCAACGCAGGTTTGAGAACGGCCCAGAGGAAAACTTCGGCCTCCTGACGGCTGGCGCTCCGCCACTTTACAGAAGGCCGGGGGCAGGGAGCAATTTTTTGGATGGGAAAATTTTCCTCCCCTCCCTTTTTTTTTTCCTGTGTTTGGTGT
>Ga0163217_1088634_pt1 | contig 16084 bp, 6 predicted proteins | sample SynspAceP_FD_185933 | JGI IMG/M metagenome (GOLD analysis project Ga0163217, IMG submission 185933) | Saline lake microbial communities from Ace Lake in Antarctica - Synechococcus sp. Ace-P (PacBio error correction) | ecosystem: Environmental > Aquatic > Non-marine Saline and Alkaline > Saline ... | reverse complement strand
TATTAAACTCTTTGTATTAAATGGTCACCTAATTCTTCTGCCTTTGCCCTAATTCTTTTATTTTTTAAACGTCCTTATTTTATAAGATAGCGGCCTTACCCGGCATTGCCCCATGTAGCGTTCAATTCTAAAAATTAATACCTTGCTCAATTCTGCTTCGTTAGCTAAGAATATTGAATGGCTTTTTCGCGGACCAACCTTTTTCGAAATGTAAGCCAGTATCCACCCCACTAGGCGAATAGCTCTATGCATTTCGCACCTTAACATTCCAAAGTATTGAGACGGGATCATCATATATAATCCAATTCTTTCCCCAGAGATTCTGTTTAGATTGCCCAACCTTCACCATAAGGCGCTAACCATAAGGTTTTTCTGAACTTAAGGTAAATCTTCGTTCTCTTGTGTCAAGAAAAATTTGATAATGATGCCCAGGAATAGCTTCAGTAAAAATAGATCTGCGTCAGCATATTACGTTTTTATTCGTTGATGTCTGGAATGGACATAAAAAATACCTGGTCGGTTCCATCCCATAGAACCTAATTGTATTCCGCCCACTTCAGAAAGCTTCTCTGGAAAGCCTCAGTCTACGACTTCAAACTTTGTTTTTGCTGTTTCCCAAAAATAGTTTGTTACTTAGTTCATTTTTTCATGAATCCGCATTAAAATGGCCAATCACCTCTTCTGCACTTGTTAAAAGCATCAACTCTTCTTAGTCCTTACGATGATCAAAAACTCTTTTAAATCGCCCTCAACGACTTCCTTTTTCACTTTTTCCATTTCAGTAGAAAATTCGAGCTACTTTCACTTAAGCCTAACATTATTTCATCAGCTGTCATATCCAGTTGTTGGAACAACTTAATCGCATAGTCATAATAGGCTTTTCCATTAGGAAATATTCATCTATCCGCTACTTGTCTTCCACCTTCCATATATTGCTGAGGCCATAAAAATCATGTAATCCTCTGTATGTTGAATAATATTTCAGTAATCATCGCGTATAATAACTGCTAAGATTTCTTTTTGCTCATCGCTAAAGTCTTCAGGAGAAAATTCGTAATGGGCTGTAAAATAAATTTTTCCTCCATATTTTTATGGTCAGGCCAAAAGTGGGGGAATTACTTTGCAATCAAGATTTGGTAATACATTCCCATTATCCAACCTTCTTTCATACGCTTCTCGGTATCTAAACCAAGGATATAGGCATTTAAGCGCAGGCAGCCAATTTTATAGTTCTTGTCCGGTTTGTAAAAAAGTTTGGGAGCTTTGACCACTGGCTAATTGCCCTATTCATTAATTGTAGGACCAACATTCTGGTTGATGGCAGTAAATCTTCTCTTAAAGCTTAAACTTCTAAATTTCCGATTGCACTCCCAAATAAGTAGTTCTTACTCATCTGCGACTTTCACTAAGCGATTCGTCATTTACTTTCTTGCCGCTTTAGAAAGCGTATGCTGTATAAAATGTCTTTTTCCTCAGCTCTAAAACTCGGACTTAAAGCGTTGAATAATCATTGTAGCGCGCATACGCCTTGTGAGTGTAGCGTTTAAAGGGTATAATTTAGTAGATTGCTTCAGCATATTTTCTAACATCAAGTCAAAAAACTTATATCCTTCAACCCCTTTGTTGGGTCTTTTTTCATCTTACACCCTTTGGAAGGCGATGATACTTAAAACTAAAAGAATTATTTTTTTTCATATAACAATTATTTGGATGTTTATACACACCCATTAGACTTTTTAACTTTGCTTTAGACAATGTTCTTAATTTTTCTTTCTAGAGGCAGGTAAGGCCTCGTTGTCTAAAATAAGTTGAATCGTTTCAGGATCGTTATTTTTTGCAAACAGGAATTTATAATACTGTTTATGAAGTGTTTTTGACTGGTAACTAAACGCTCATCTCCTTTTTTTACGCTTCCAGCGGCTAAAACTTTACGTAGCACCAGGAAATTGGTGCTCCAACATATTTTTATAAATGTTGATTTCAAAACGAATCCCAGTAAATAGCAAGGTTCTCTAGTTGGTATTTGCCACCAAAGCAGATCTAGGTATAGATATCTCCAATTCTTAAAATTATCTTCGTCTAAGCCTTCCACCGTTAAATTTTCACCGAAACATACCCCAAATCCCATGAAAGTAGGTTATAGTGCTTTCCCAATTAGGCTATTGATCAGCACTAAACAAAAAAAACAGGCTTTAAGTTCTTCACCGTGGTTGTTTCTATCAATTACGTTTCGTTTTCAAACATCATTCGCCCTAAAAATAAAGCGGTTTGTAGTATATTTAAAATATACCTGTTTGCTCTTCTTTTTCCTTTCCATTGAAAAAGTATACTGCTTCCCAAAATTTGGAAATTACCTTCATCCTATAAGGTAGTGATTACAAGAAATTTTCTAGTCTTTTTCTGCTAATAATTTGTTAATCAAGTTGGCAAAAAGCTTCGTCCTTTATGCTTGTGTATACGTAACCAATAGGGCATATCAGCGCACTGCCAATACAAATTTTGCATGAAACTTACGAGTAGTTCCTTTTTAATTATAGCGCTAAATACGCATTACGCCCAAACAATCAATCAAAATGTTAGCGGGTCGCAGTAGTAATATCATTTTGATCCCTCAAAAGCCGCTTTTTCACCTGAAAGCATTATAAAAAATGCATCCGAAAGAAGACAAACAAGCATCGCAATAATACCATAGATTGGCTATTTTGTAGCAGGAAAACAGTAGGACAATACCCTAAGCAATTTCTGCTACCACCACTTAAGGGCAACTAGCGATTATGATGGGTAAATATTAGCATAATCCGGCAAAATATACTATTTTGGCTTGATAAAATGCAGAGCCAGCAAAAATATAAAGGGGCCGCCATAAAGTATAAATCGAAGGATACATCATCGTTTGATTTTTTAGAAGATATAAATTTTACACAAAAAAAAGCTGCTTCCATGAAATGAAGCAGCTGGTTTTTTTCTAGGACGAAGGTCCAAAGGTCAAAAGTTTTGGGGATAAACCTTCAACGCTTGCACTGAGCCTAGTTCCCGAAATGAAAACCAAAAACTATTTCCACCATGTCTAACTACCGCTTATAAGGTGTTAATTCTTCGCCTTAGTAAGCCTTTGACAATCGCAGCTAAGTCAAAGACTGATGATTAAACGTTCTTTTTCTTAGCCGGTTTTTGTATTTAAAAATTTACGTCCCACCAATTCATGGATTGTGCTGTTTACGATAAGTTATACATTTCAGGAATATTCCCCATACCGAACATCCGCCGCCACCAGTTCTGCATCTCTTCATTCTACGCATAAATTCTGTTCTGTAATATAAAAGGAGAAGCATCTGCTATCCATAGCTTCAAGCTGAATCGTATAGAACTGTTAGAAATAATTCTTCTAAATCAGCCTTAGGCCGTCTTCTTCATCAGACAATTTAGAAATCGTGTATCTTCTTTCTAATAAAATTATCTAAATGATCAGCATCTACGCGAGCAAAAAAATTATTTCTGTGAGCTCTCTAATTTTGCCCATCAAGCTGCGAAAAATTGGAGAATCTTAATAGTAAACCTCAAAGCCTTTTGCTTTTGCAGCCTCATATAATGTGTGTGCCCTTTGTCAGAAGCGTACAGAATACTAATTATCATCCTTATCGGTTTGTTTGCTTTTTACTTTTCCTGTAATTCATCAAAGTGTAAAATTTACCATCAACGTTGGTTATAGCGCAAACTTATCAGCTTGTCAAAAAATTATCTTCGGAAAGCATTCCGTATCCAAACAAATTTTAAATATCGTCCATTTTGCTTCAAAAAAATCTTCTCTGTTATTTTAAATAAAAAGCTAATTTATGGCACTTTTCTAGTAATATAAGGGGGACCCGGGGGATTTTTTATTTTTTTTGTTTAAACGGCCCCCCTTTTTTTCCCATATTTTTCGCCTGTAAGTACGAACGAGAAAACATTTAAAAGGAATATCAGGGAGAATCAACCATCGCCACGAAGCATCATTAAAAATATTCAGGAAACAATCCCTTCCACATTATCGGTAACATAGACCCTGTTTTGGTACAGTTTGAATTCATCTTTCTGTACATCATGTCGTTACTAACCTGAAATAGAGTATTTCCCGTTAAGTTTAAACGGATAATTCAACATTCAAATGAATATGAAATAAAGTTCTTCGAACTGCAATCGATTTTACCAATTCTCTGCTAAAAACTTTTATAATCCGCACGTTAATCTGCAGGCGTTGGTCCAAGCAGGAGTAGGGTTTGTGATAATGTTGTCAACTTCTTGGTAGGTGCTTTGTCTTCTCTTTAGCGCCTTCTGGTTTGTAACGTTTCTGTCTTCATTCCAAATTAAATCGGAATGGGCATAAACTATTATATTTCGTAAAAAAGCGATGTTATTCTGCCTTTGATCTAAAAAACTCAGTAGAGTCTCAGCAATATGCAAGATAATCTCAGTTACCTCTGGTGCTTTTATCAGACGCTTCTAAATCAAAATTTAGGAGAACCATCCACAAGACCAATTGTACCGCTGGTGCCATCTGTTATGGCTTTTGGTAATAATTCTTACTTTTTCTCTTACCATAAAAGCAGAGTAAAACCTAAACCCAAAATGATATTAATCCCAGAATTCTTAATCACTGTCTTTATATATCTAAAAAACTCTTCAGCGCCAGAAAAGCAACTTCATTGAGTATTTTTTAACTTCTTTCTTCGGTCATTCCAAGACCTGATCTATAACATGCTAATGTTTACCTTCTTATCATCTTTATTTCGATTAATGGATCCCAATTCGCTTTTTTATTCGCAATAGAAGTAAATGTTTAATTTTAACGTGCATCTGTAGCGTTTTGAAATTAACTCGCTTAAAAATATTTCGTGATCGCTGTATAAAAATTCTTTATTAACGGAAATATATATCAACGACACTTTAATTTTACCTGTTGCCATTCTGTTATTCTAATTTATGATGTATATGTAACAATAGGTCAAAAAAAAAATACCAAGCTTAGGTTGTGTGACTAACTGACATACACAAAATGAAATTCCTCGTCCAAAACAGAAGTTTTGTGCAAAACGGAGGGAATTACTGCTACTATTTTAAAAAAAATGGGCACTCCTTGTAAGGAAATACTAGAAATACGACTCTTTTTAAATAGCCTAACAAGAGCCTAAAAAAATCCTAAGTTTTTAGCATATGTAGAGCATTAGAAAAATTTAACAAATATTTGTTATTTTTTATTTGATATATAGTTAAACAAAAAAATTATCTTTACCACCGTATTGCGGAATATAAAATTGCTATGAAAAGATTTGTTCACCAAATCGATTTTATGTAGGTTGAAGGAAAGCGCATTCCTTTAACTGGAGTGCGTTTTTTAATTTTTACCATTAAGCATTAGTAGCAGTTTGAATTATTCGTATCTTTAAATAGGATAAATTAAAGAAAATATAAAAAATGCAGCAAAAACAGCAAACAAAAAAAAATTACAGATCGACAAATTATCCCATGTATAATGGATTATGTTTTAGAGCATGAAATGGTTCCAAATCAATTATAAATTTGTAAGTCGAATAAGAGTCAGAACAAGATTTTTATAGCGCATTTTGGTTTCTTTTCGAAACCATACAACAACGCATCTGGGACAAATTTTACGAAGAAACCTTAGTTTAATGGTAGAAATAAAGGATATGCGTCTTTTTCGAAAAGAAAGATGTTTAACTTTTTTCTTCAATTCGAACTCTGACCATGAATAGGAGCTATTATATTCGCTCGGTAACATAAAGGATTTGAAAAAATATGAGCAATTAAGGGTTAAGAATTAGCATAAAAAGTTTCTTACAGCGCTTATCAATGAGGCCAACGAGTCTAAAAAACTATCAAGTTAACGAAAATAAACCCTACCGCTATTCCAGAAAGGGCATGGAGTCAGTTATTTCTTTTAAAAAATTTGGATGGAAGATCTAGTGCCGATTTGAGAAAAACCGATGTTATTGAAAAAATCGGTTCAATACTATTTTTGATTTTGATTTGAAAAATACCGCCCTTAGACCAGCATCATAATTTCGGCAAGTTTTTTGTACCAAAGAGAAAATATTAATGGTCATTTATGGGAGCATAAGGAACCAATAGTCGGTTCACCTTCGCTCTTCATGCAGCACTTAATGCTATCCTTCATCAACTGGCTTGAAACGATAGTAGTTCAAAAAACAACATTATTAATTAAGATACAATGAAAACGTTAGATAGAATACCCAACAGTAAAATAGAAAGAGCTGGTAACTGTGAAAACGGGTTAAAATCGTGTAACTACGTTAAAGTATTACGGTAAAAAACTAGTTATCCAGAATTAACGCGGGTATGAATTAAATAAGATAATGCGGGCGATATTATGATGGTTAAAAACCCTAAAGGGTGAGTGCTTTAAAAAGTAGCACAAATGTTGAGTATGGATAAAAAACATACTACCTTCGCCTATGTAGAAAAATTTTCATGTCAATTTCTGTTCCACCGTTATGCAGCACCTTGGTACGAAAACCTTTAAAAAATATTAGATAAATTACCGAGAAATCTTTTATACCTTCGATAAGGATTCTATTAACGCCGGCAAGTATTGGCAATACACAAAGCCACCAAGGGAATAAAAGAATTTGGCCGGTTAAAATTCAAATCCAGGCGTTGCAGAAAGTATCAGTAGCATTTGTGGCATTGGTAAAAACAATCGCCCAATTCGCATGTTTACCTAAAAGTTAAAAGATTCTGATAAGTTTTGCGGAAGGAAGTGGAACTACAATCTAGTAGAAGAAACAAACTACTACTTGAAATGAAAAGCAGAGTCAAGGAAATTACAAAAGCCTGTGCATCATTGCCGAATATGACATTCCAGTATACTATCCTGAATTATCCAGTGAACGTATTATTCACTATGGACTGATGCACGGAAAACACTTAAGTGAGTTTGCAAAAAAACTGATTTTGATGAGCCACAGGCAAAAAAATTGGGCAGCTTTGGATTTTACAATGTATTCAAATCACGGTTACGGAAAGTACATGCTGATCCGCATCCAGGTAAATTTTTTAATTAGTAAAGAAAACACCCTATATTGCGATCGATTTTGGATGTATGTAAAGAAGTTCCAGATGAATTTTACAATCCCTTATTTTGAATTAGCGCGACTGAAGTCTTCAGAATACACATTATCTCATGGAGCAATTGTTACCAAATTAGAAATTTAAAACAGCGACAATTCACCTGAAGAATTAATATTTTTTTTAAAGCCTTATTTAAAGAAATGTTAAGCTTGTTTACGCACCCTTTTTAACGAAGCCCAATTCGATTTGGAGCCGATGAATTTGCTTCAGATTGCCGATTTAAGTAAGCTTATGCCAATTGACCAGCAAATTCGTAAAATGAATGGAAATAGGGGTCTAAGCATTTTTTATATATGAACAGAAACGTTCTTTGGCTGTACAACCTACTACATGATTTAAAACCAAGTTGAAGGTGAAATAAGCTTTAGAAAATATATAGAGGAAAAATAATTGAACAAAAATAGGACATTAAAAAAGGCCGCTTCAAAATTTTGAAGCGGCTTTTTTATTTCAATAGGTAGATGCTGTTAGAATAACAACAAAGGCCGATACTTAATTCAACCGACACCAACTCTAAATTCAAAGATCAAGTCTGTATTTGTGGAATTGGTCCTCTTCCAGCTTCACCATTAAGCTAAATGCGCAGGAATAAAAACACCCGTGCTTTTTCACCCACTTTAAATTCATACGGCTTCTTTAAAAAACCGAGCAATAACCCACATCCATACTAACTATCCATGCGGCATAGTCTTGACCAACCTTGTGCTTCTCTATTGGGGTTAAACTGTCCTTTTAGTCATATTTCTAAAATATTAGCATCAAAAAGACGGCCATCTTCCAAATAACCGCATAGAAAAATTGGCAGTTTGTCCAATTTTGGCTTATCACCTGTGCCTTTTTGTAAGGTATGTATTTTTAATCCAGAAGCTAATGTGCTAGCCGTTTTCTTTTGTGATGCTAGGTTGCACAAAAGCAGCTTGGCACTTCATTTGGCTCTTCGCGTTCAGCCGCTATTTTACTTCTTCTTTTTTCTCTAATTTCTTCGTCAGCAAAATATTGGGTCATCCACAGGCAACAGCAGCAAATTTTTTGCTTCTTTCCATTGCGAATAATAACAATTTATCATAAAAAACTGTTTCTAAAAGGCTTATCTCTAGGATCTGTTTTACATGGCAATAGATCTATTAACTTCGGCTACTACACGGTTTCACCAAAAAACGGTTATAGCCACCATTTAAAATCAGGCCTTGCACGTGCGATCTGATTAAAAATGACCTTCCGTTCGATTTTGGGTCCAGTATGGCCATCGCAAGCGTTCCTACTTTATTATGATTTAAAGAATCGATGTAATTCTTTACCAAAACGATATCCAGGCCGCCAAGTTCCCATTTCCTGCAAAGGATCACCACCTTGAATCATAAAGTCTTTCATAAACTCTGTTGAAAGGTTAAGCCATCATAGTAGTTTTTACCTTTTAAACTGTCCTTCAAACGGACTTTTACCTTCCGCTAAAGAAATAAAATTGGCCACTGCCAATGGGTTTTTTCTATTCTAAACGTACAATGATATCCCTTTGAGGTCTTGAATATCAGCAAAAAAATACCACGCCTAAACTCTGCAGTTTTACTAGAACTCAGCTTCGTAATAAGACGAAGCGAATAGGAATTGCACTAAATGTTTTTTCATTTAAGTATTAATTAGATGTTTTTGTTCAGATTTTAAAATTGGTCTACAGAAGATTTGATAGCGTATTAGGGGTAATTTTATGTCATCTCCGTCTGGTAGCAAAAAAGCTAAAAAAGGAACAAAAAAGTTGCGCTTCGCCCTCTTTTAAATAGGGTAAAACGTAGTTTTAACCTTTAAAAAGACTAGGCTATCTTACATTTTACCTCTTGAACACTAGCACCTGCAGAATAAATGGTTATCGTTATAAGGTCATGATGGATTATAACCAAGGTGGACAACATCATTCATTTTAGCGAATATAGGCTGGTGCTATCGTTTAGTCGTAATAGCTACCATGAGCCATTAGATGTTGCTATATAATCGTTTGCAGCTATATCTTTTTGTACCAAAGAATTAATATTTGAAACTTTCTAAAGCCAAATACTCTTTGTTGCGCTCCACCGTTTGATTTTATGAGCTGTGTGTTGAAGTTGTACGCTTTTCTAGCCATAGGTCCTTCACAAACCAACAAGAAAAAATCAACAAGGGTAAAAAATAAAAAATATTCATTATTTGGTCAAGTGTCTTTTTTATTTCGGTAACAAGTTTACAAAATACTTTCAGTTTCTTCTAAGAAAAATCACTTTTCCACGCAGCATTCGTATGCCACCACCTTCAGAAAGTGCCTTGCAAATTCGTGTACCGAAAATCGCCTTCTGATCGCAAGGATATTTAATAATACCTTCTTCTTTATTTGCTATAAAAATTAAACAGCAAACTTAATTACCTTCTAAGTAAGTCCGTAATACGAAAACCTTCGTACTCCTTTTAAAAATTATAGTATCTAATATCTTCTTGGCTAATAGGGTATGTATGGCCGCGTTAAAACCTCAAGGATCACCATATTTGTAAGGCCCACAGCCTAATAAAAGCAGCCTACTGGAGTAGATCGAAAATGTAAACATTATGAATATAGTGTTTTTTGCCCTTTAATCCATCAGTTCGCAATGATCCTAGTGTTTTACTCGGGTTGACGCATATTTAAACGAACCCTGTATCTGTCTATGATTTACCGGTGTACAAAACAATTGCAATTTCTGCTGTATTTCTGGAGGTATCCCCTATAAAAATCTATAAAAATTAAGACCATCTCGCAGTAGACTCATAGTCACATCCGAATATAACCAAAGCATGTCTGACGGGTCTCCTGATGGATGATCGATCATGATTATTCGGCGCCTGAACAGCTTCCAGAAAAGGCTGCATTTGACCTATTCTCCGCTAAATGATAAAGTCTAAGTAAAAACTAAAGTTGCTCTTCGATGGCTTTTTTAGTACTGCGTATTTTCTACATTTCATAAATTAAATATCTGCCAGCCCCGGGCATCCATTTTAAATTTGGAAAATCCATTAGGCTTATAATGGTAGCTTCTTGACTTATTTTTTTAAAAAAATGCCATTAAACCCAAGTTAATCCAATAGCATTCTCCTCAGGAGTTTTGTGTTACAATAACAATTTTTTGTGTACGCTTAAACAGTTGCTGTTTAGCTGTTTTAATATCGGCTAAATCATGCGGCCAAAGATACTATTTTATCCTATATTTAACATTTCAAAGTTGCTATTTTGTCGACCTGTAGAGAGACATCCTATGAAATTTTTAAAACTAATTGTCACAAGCTTTTTTTACACTACTGCTTTTGTATGTTTCCGCAGAAGAGCAGCAGGGTACAGATTAGCTAAAAAAACAGTCTATTTTACGATTGCCTTTGGTTCTTTTAACAAAACAAAATATTCCCAAACCTTATGGGATGATGGCTACAGCCAAACCAGACCTATGGATTTGGGGCGAACAATGATATGCGTGATACCATAAATGCAAAAGTTAAGAGCAATTTAACAAGCAGCAAAATAGGGTACGGGTACAGGACCTTAAAAATTAACATTCCAATGATCGGTACTTGCGGACGATCATGGACTATGGGGTTAAATGACGTGGTGAGTAGAGTTTAAAAGCGAAAGCGGCCAAGTCAACAAGAATTCTTGATTTTTAGGGCGTAAACCCAAAAGCAGTCCTAGAGAAGTAGAGAAGGTTTACGCACCATACCTATGAAACTCCGAAGGAACTATAAAAGTAGTGGTTTTAGATTACCCGTTATTTTAGAACAGCACTGACAAAGATACCAAACAAAAAAGAAGAGTGAAGCTAACCGCCTATGTGAAGGCACTGTTTTGGAGAAGCCCAATGCAATGTTAGGCAAATGAAGTTAAACAGCAGTACGGCCGATTTTAATATTTCGTGAGTATATCAAGTATTGTCTAACGAGCAGGTTTGAAACTTGGGGAAAATTTCACATGAAGTTGATGCGCATTAAAAAAATGAATCGTAGCTTCAAAAGCCAAAAAAGGGTGATGGTATTGTCGGCGACAGGCATATTGAATCTTCGAAAACAATGTTGAGAACTTTTAGCGATCCCTAATAGATTTTACCAGTTAGCGACTTACGCATACCTATCTTCATTATACGGGACCCAACCCATATCGCGTAGTGAGTGGTTATCTATAGTTAGTTTCGAACCTTAGATTTGATTTTGAGGAAACAGCAGTTCTTATTACAAGATAGCGATATGGTAAGGTTTTGAGAACTTTGATCAAGCGTTATGGCCATTTAAGCCATAAACTTAGGTGTGATACCAAAAGTCGTTTCAACAAACACTTGTGAATTACTTGAAAATAGTACTTTTGCACAAAATTAAAAAAGATTGACAACAATGACATTACAATTGCTTAAGCCTTGATTGCTGTTGAGAACGGACATATTGTGCTTATTTAGATTAAAATCAACGCGCAGGTTTTAAATTGTTAGCCAGAAATATACACAGTTGAGCACTAGAGGGATGCTCAAGCTTTTTACGCCGTTCATAGCGCCACGTCCGTTTATGGGGAATGGTAAATTTATGTCTAGAGACCAATTGGCTGCCTATTTTAGAAAAAGACAATGCGGTAACGACTTTAGAGCTTAATTGCGCTACGAATCCGGCAGAAGCCGCGAGGGTACCATCCGTAAAAAAATGTTTGCAACTTCATTTGGAAAAATGCCGTACACGGTTCTGATAGCGATGAAAATGCAAGCTATCGAAGTGCTTTTCACTTTTCAGGATAGAGAATTTCTAAGAATATTTTTTATAACTATGTAAAAAGCTACCTAGAAAATAGGTGCCTTTTGTATTCTATTATTGAATCGATTTGAAGATTTAGTTTGAAAAAAGTATCATTACTTTTGTTAAAACTTTACCAAAATCTTGTCTGGGCTGTTACTGCAGATCAAGTTAGTATTGTCATCAAATATCTTCAAATTCGTTTCGATTGTAATATGATAAACACAATATCTTCAACCATCTTCTTGATAATTAAATAACACCAGTTTGCATCTAATTCTCCCGTCCATACTTTGATGCGCATCATGCCTTAGCGAGCATATCTGTCAAGAACCTTTTTATTTATATAAGTAAAAAGATTGATTTGAATCAAGGTTGTATTCATTGATTAGAAGCTGAAATTTTCTAACTAAGTCTAAAGTAACTTGAGTTTTGAGTAAAAAAGATAATAATAATTTCAGCAATATTTTGGAAGTGAACTATCAATTAAGAGATGTTTCCGAAAAGTTGAACGTTTCTGTAGATTTAAATTTAAAAGTTCCAGAATATTCCGATTAATTTATTATTTCGATCTTTTATTCTTACTTCTAGTGTTAATTGAATTAATTTCAGACTTTTTATTTTGTTAGTTTATATTTTCAATTTTATATATAAATTTGTTGTTTTACCAGCATTGAGCAATGTTATAGCGCGTCCCAAGTTTGATTTAATACTAAATTCCTAACTTGAAAATGTCCCAGTTCTTTCGTCATTATTACTATTCTAATATTCCACTTTTAACTTGAGGATTTTGCTTTTAGGAACGCAATTAAAAGGAATTTATGAAAGTTTCAATCTCTGGAATTGAAAATGTTGTAGATGAGTTAATTTAGTTTTAAGAACATAATGGACTTGTTCCTTAAACTTAATAATTGGAATTCTAAAATTCCATTTTTATTCCCGCTTATAACTACTAAATCTTTGTCAATATGCAAATTCAAAGTTACCATTTAATCTTCCCGGAGTATCTTTATTATTGGAAAAGAAATTTCAACTTTTTAAATTTACTATCGCCAGCAATTCAAAATTTTTTTTTCGGATATAATTAATAGAGTATATATTTCACCCATTCTCCTATGTTACCCTTATCATTTCAGCTAATTTTGAATTATTTTCTTTCTGAGCGTTGAAAATTGCGGCAGCTGCTACTGAGTTTCAAATTGCTTATATGCTTGGGCATCCGAGACAACTATTTTTGAAATTTCAGGAAAACCTTGAGCCTTGCCCACTCTCTTGGAGTTCATTTTTCTAATACCTTCCCCAATTCACATTAACCTCTATATGCGTAAACTGGAATAAAATTGTAAGTATTATCTAAAATTAAATTTCTTTCTCTACCCATACCCGCCACAACAAACAGCATTGCAGTCCGTATCGGATTATTTCATATCCAAAACCCATTCCTTATTTTTGTGTCTACCTTTGCTTCTTAGTGTTCAAACATAAGTGTCTAAAAGATAATATTTTACGGAAATTCATCCGTCTCTAAAATATCTTTTAAAACAGTATTTTTATTGTGGTTTGTTATTGAAATTCACTTACTTCTAAATTCTGCCCTAAAAACCCAACATAAGAAATTCTTTCTCTGTTTTTGAGAACTCCCAAATTCTTTGCATAAAATTTTGTTCAGGAACATAATAACCTAAAATTTTCATTCCTAAAGAGTAATTTAAAATGATTTAGTGTTTCCCCTTATCTGAATTTCTAGTCCTTTTACATTTTCTAAGAAAAAAGCCTTTTAAGGTTGTTTATTTTTTATTATTCAAGGCCAACATCCAAAAAAGATTCCGCGATATCTCAAAACCTCCTCTTTTCCCCGCTATTGAAAATACTGTTTCATGGGAAAACCAGCCACAAGACGTCAAATTCGTCTGGTAATAATTTTTGTTGACTTTTTTCGTAAATATCTCCAAAAGAACCCACAAAATTGCCTTGATAAGTCTTTTTTGTAAACTTATCCCATTCACTAGTAAAAATACATTTCCACCAATTATTTTGAAATCAGCCGAAATCACCTATCCCGCCAAACAATCGATAAACTTAAAATTTGGTTTTTCAGGCGATTGAAACGTGTATAAATGTATTAACATTCAAAAATAAAAATATTGCCAACGCATCTCAGCAAGCTATTTGTAATTTTATTATTTTATATCTTTTTTCAAGGAATTTCCTTAACTAGGGATAATGCATCTTTTTATATAATTGTGAAACCCCATTTTATTATTTGCAGAAAAATGTGTAAAAGAACAATTTTTTGTGCTTTCTGATTCGAATAATTTTATTTCAAATAATGACCATGCAATACTTTCTATGTTAATATTTTCTTTTGACATTACTCTTCTATTCAATTACCAAAAGTTATTAAAAGATAAACCTGATTTAATAAGTTACATTATTTTTTGTCCAACAATTTTAATCTAAATTATTTATTAAACAAGCCCTATTCGCAACACAATTCCTAATCACCTCTTCCCTATCCTCTTGAGCCATCGCAATAATTTTACTTTTCCAAGCTTAATCTTCGCGTAAAACAGAGGATGAGAGCGATACAAATAAGAGGTCTCGTGTCGTAATTCTATGCCGTCCGGTAATTGTTAATCGCCTTCCCATTAATTTAGTCCAAGCCTCACGCGTATCTACACGTGTCAAGGCCTTTTGCAGCTTGTTTTTTTTTTCTATAAAACTCTTGTTAAGCTTCACTTATCGGAATTCATGCGTCTTTTCATTAACCCTGATATTTATTAGTTCGATCTTTTATAGTATAGTTTACATTCTCGCTCGTACGTACTTGAAAAACTGGTGCAGAAAGCTATTAAATTTCTGTCCAGTCAGTTCATTAGCCTTATACTGAATAATATAAGTATCTCTTTTTTAAATAATCGTAAAGAGCTCCGCATCATCACTTAATATAGGCCTTTCAAAAGTAGGTTCATTTTTTTTACGATAAGCCTTAAGCTGTCTAATTTATGAAAATCTACCGTTCGTTAATGTATATTCTTTTGGTTTGCCCATCCTGAAACCTTACTTTTTCAATTTCCCAAACCCATTTAATTGGTTAATTCAGCCGTAGGGTATTGCGCATCGTAATTGCCAAGTACTAGTTAAAAAAGATGCCTTTTTTTTTACGATGTATCTTTAGTTAAATTTTTTACAAGAAAATCAATAAATATTTTTGTGGTCTATAAAAAAAAAATTTATGAGAACATTGTCTACCATTTAAAGCACATTTCGTTCCGATTAGTCTTTTAAGTTATCAATTTGTGCTGTATCGTATAAGGGCGTCTCTTTGCCATAAAAATCCATAAATTACCCATATTTTTATTTTAAATTGTGTAAAAACTTCGGTAAGGTTTAGAACTCTATATTTTTCGTTTTTTCCCAAAAAACCCCCATAGGAGCTTTATAATCCATTTTGAAGCATAAATTTTTAATTCCTATCGTTGCTGAATAAACTGATATAACCACCATGCTTCTGGTGAAGGACTTTGGACCTGTAAAATCCGTTTTGCATGGCATGTGCAAAAGGTGTAAGAAAGCTGGTATTTCTAACTTTTGAATCCATATTTTTCTCGCATTGCTTATATTTAATTCAAGATACAGTATCATCTTTTCTCGGTATAAATCCTCTTTAGCACGCGCAAGATGATTGTTTTTGAAGTTTGTTGCATATTTATCGGAGCCCAACCAAGCCATAAAGTCGAGACCTGTCTGGTGTTTTTCGGCGAATTGAAGTGGGCCCACAATGCCACCAAAAACTTGTGCCCCAACCAAAACCGCTTTTCTAGCTTTAAAATTGAGCGTAAATACTTTAAAAAATATCAGAGCAAAGGTTTCGTTCCCAAAAGTATTAGGCTTGCTTTAGATGGTCGGGGACCCCTTCCTTCGCACGTCGAATCATACGGGGAAATGGACAAAAAAAAAAAACCCCCCATTTTTCCACTTAATTGTGTTGCCTGTAAGTTTTTTTTTCCAAAAAACGGGGGCCCCCACAAACTGTTTTTATTTTTAACCCCTGTCCCCGCCCATTGGAAGGAAAAAAAAAAAAAAAAAAAGGGAAAAAATTTTTTTGGGGGGGTTTTTATGTTCCAGTGCTTTTTTCCAAAAAAGTTGATATAGACATGTCTGCATCTCTTCTTCG
>Ga0163217_1074547_pt1 | contig 16084 bp, 24 predicted proteins | sample SynspAceP_FD_185933 | JGI IMG/M metagenome (GOLD analysis project Ga0163217, IMG submission 185933) | Saline lake microbial communities from Ace Lake in Antarctica - Synechococcus sp. Ace-P (PacBio error correction) | ecosystem: Environmental > Aquatic > Non-marine Saline and Alkaline > Saline ... | reverse complement strand
TCGCCTTGTCATCTGGCAGCCGAAGGTGCTGAGTGCAAATAGCTCACGGCGGCGTCAGGTCGTGTTCATCCCTCAGTCTCAAAATGCAGCGGCCAACACTGGTCATGCAAGAGCGCCTGCAGCGAATTTTCGCTCATCAAAGACGCTGCGCTGGCGATCTGTGTCGCTCGGCACGACGCTCTCGTCGCAAGCGCTCGTGAGAGGTGGAGCACCGGGGGGCTTGATTCGGCCAGGCCGAACCGGCGGCTATCGAAAACAGGTCATCGTCACTTCAGCACTGCGCCGTGGCGAGAGCTGGAGCGGGTGCTGCCCACTGGAGAGCCTGGGTGCCAAACGGCCACAGCCAGGATCCTCAGCCTGCAAGCGCTGGAAGCCCCTGCTGGCCACCCCTCACCCGCTTGGCGCCTGGATCTGGCCCTGCCACGACTGGTGGGCCAAGCGCCTCGCCACGCTGGCTGGCGGCTCTGGGGACTGAGCGCCAGGCCTGCAGTACCACCAGCTCGCCCTCGGCACTCACGGGCGTCCACAGCAAGCTAGCGGTGCTTGCGCCTGGGCTGGAGCGTTGGGGCCTGAACTCGCGTCCAGCTTCATCGGTCGCAATCTAAATTAACCTTGGCAGCCCCGACGGTCCAGGCCAATGACCGGGCCTAGGTGCGCGCGTGTGCAGCCTGGCCGGGGCCGATGGCCGGCAGCCAGCCGAGCTCGGTGTGGTCGAAGTGGGCGTCCTTGGGCATGCCTGGCCACCGCCCCGAGCTTGTGATATCCCTGGCTGGCGAGCAGGGGGTGGTGCTGGTGAGGCAGCCGGCTGACCCCCGCGGGACGATCCGAGTGGACCGTCTGACTCGCGCGGCTTGCGGCCGCCCTGGACACCCACTGCCGATCCGCTGGTGCCGATGTCAGCTGCTGGACCCTGCCGATCGCTTGCAGGCGGGGCTCCCCATGTAGTCGACTGGACGTCGCAACGAATCAAGTTGCTAAAACCGGCGGGCTGCGGTGAGGGCCGTGCGATAGTTCCCAGACCGGGCAGTGCTCATGGCTCTTTGGTCTCGATTCTGATGCGGCCCTGCTATTGACAGCTGCCTTTCAATGGCGCCGCGGCCAAGTGCTGCCCCTCGTGCGGCTGGCCCGGATCTCGACAGCCATCTCGCAACCTTGATCAACAACCGCGCAGGGGCCGATCGCTAGCGCGCGAACCTGGCTGGCAAGCCTCGCTGCGCCCGGGTCCTGATCGTCTAAGTCGGCCTCTATGCGCGATGCATGGACGCGCGCACATAGCGCCTGATCTGCGTGCTGCTGCTGCTACTGCGGGGTCTCGACTAAACCTCTTCGCGGCAAGACCGGCCTGGCCCAGAGCTTGCCTACGCGGCCGGCCCTGATCGTGCGGTGGTGGATCCGCGTCCCATGTGCGCGGCGCGGAGGCGATCACCGGCATTCCGGCGGTCGGTGCCCGTGGTGGCGCATCTATGCGCTACTCCCTCGCCTATGCCGGGAGCCCAAGAGTTGGCGGTGTGTGGGCCTGGCCCGTCGGTGGAACCTTGCCAGGGCCGTCGTGCCCGCAACGACCTGCTATTGCGCGCTCGACGCCAGGCCTGTCGGGGCCCAGCCGGGACCTGCATCACGCGCGCTTTGGTCGAAGCGGGGACCCTGAAGCTGGCGCACCAATGCCAGCCGGATCGGTCGATGTTTCGGGATCTCGCGCGAAGAACCGCCGGTCTGGAGGTGGCCCAGCGGCCAGGCCGCTGGCCTGGGCCCTGACGAAATCCTCACGCTTGGGAAACCGACATGCCGGTTGCGCAGCAAGAGCCCGCCTAGCCAGTGAAGCGTAGTTGGCCGCTAGCATATAGTGCGCAGCGGCGTTGTGCGGCAGTCCCGCTTTCGTACGGCAACACAGGGGCAAAGCAGAGCATCGCGTGTTCAACTGGAGCCCGTGCGTGCCCCTCGATATTGTCTGCGGGATCGTGACTACGCCAGAGCTGGCGCGTGGAGCAGGCCGGTGCTGCAGGCCGCCGCAGGGCCGGGCCCAACGCCACCTGGTTTCGTGGCAAGGCCAGGCGTTCGCTCTGCCATCCGGCTCCAGCGCCAAGCCTGCCCCTGAATCCGCGAGCTGCCAGGGGCCACCGCCTCCTGGCTGGTGCACCGGAGGCGGGCTCTGACCATGTCAAGAACCATCCTGCGACGGCTCCGCCTGGCCGCCCTATAGCCGAGCTTGATCGCCCAACAATCGAGGCAGCCTGGCCACCCTCGGGCCGATCGGCACCGCAGCCAGCACCCGGCTCCGCAGGTGCGCGTAGTCGCGTGGCACTCGAACACGGCCTCGCTGCCTCAAGCGAACGGAAGCCCAGTGCCAGAGCACGCCGGCCATCGAGACGGAATACGCAGGACTGGATCCTGCGCCGAGTTCTGCGTGGCAGGAGCTCCGCAGCCAGCGATGCGGCTGCTGGAGAGCTCGATTAGGGCCCGAGGCGTATTACGAACCCCCGTATGCGCACCACACACGCCCGGCGACGCTTAACCAACGAATGGCGAGGGCCCTTCCGTAGCGGTGCTTTGCAATTGATGATCAATGCAGCCACTCCCCTGACTTTGCCCACGCCACTCCGCCATGAGATCCGATGGGGAGATACGTGTGGCCATCTCGCTGGCGGTGCATTTCTCAGCGTTGAGAGAGCGCCCTTGGCCCTGGCCTTCCACCCAATCCAGTTACGCGCCGAATCTTGAAGACTTGGACTTCCCTGGAACAGTCGTGTCGAAGAAGGCGATGCGAGGTCTGCGGACCGATGGCCTAACCGGCACCGCTAAGGCTTGTGTCAAGAAATTGCCGGAGCGGCTGATCCGTGGCCAGCGCCACGCTGCCATCGATAAGCCTCGCTGGGCAGAGCAGCCTCGGCGCTCAGAGCAACTCTCGGGCTGTTCAAGCCTCACTCCGACACTCTCGCGCCGTCGCGTCCTGCCCTTGCCTCAGCCTACTCAGCCACCAGCGCCGCTCACCTTGGCGGGGCAGGCAATTCGTGACCCCTTGCAGAACACCACTAAGTTGGACGCAACGACTCTCTCCCGGCTAATCCCTAAATTCAGGGCTTTGCAGGCACAGCGCCGATCGACGGACCCGACGTTGCCGCCAGCGGCGACGCGTGACCACGCCGGATTCCGCCTGCCGCCATTTGAGGCTGCGCCGCGCGCTGCGTCGACCGCGCTGCGCACGCGAACCTGCCCCGCGCCGAGGGCGAAGAGGACTGGTGAGCGTGCGACACTCGCGCCATTCCAGCGGACCGGAGATCACCCAGCCTACGTATTTGAGCTCAGACGCTCGTGCACAGCGTCTCCCACAGCCGGGTTGAGGCTGTTGCCGGCTGGGCGCGTCCTCACGTCTGCAAAAGCCTAGCCTTGAGCCCCATCTGCCCACCTGCTGACCAAGGGCGCTTCACCTGGGAGCGCCACTCGCCCCAATGGCTACGGGGGCACCATGAGCGGCGCCCACACCGGATGGGCAAGACCTCTCAGCGCTCACCAGGAGCAGGATATGGCAGCGGGAGCGAACGGGGCCTCGCAAGGGACAGATCGTGTGGCGCCTGGTGGCCTCCCGGGCGCTCCGCGCAAGCAGTGGACAGCGCGGGCCTGCTTGCGGAGGGCCAGCAATGAGAGAGGCCCTGCTGGACCTGCAACACAGCGCTGGCCAGCAGGCACTGGAGCCTGACCCCTCTTCGCGAAAACCTATGAGTGGCCTCTGTTCTCCTGGGTCGGCCACATGGGGCCACGACCGCGGGGGCGCGGCTGGCCAGGACCCAGGCCAGCACGCGTCCTGGGCCACGAGCGACGGTATGCGGGCAGCTCCCTGCCGATCCCCGGGGTGGGGTTCTAGGCGCCCACCTTCATGCGCGCACTGATGCCGAGTGCCAGTGCGAGTCCGGATTTGAGCCAGTGCTCTGCGTTGCGCTTGGCGTAGATACCAGCTTGCTGACTCTCTTGAGGTAGTCGCACGCGTCACCAACGTCGGATAGAAGACAGCGCTATATGACGGCAGTCGCTGGAGAAGGCAGGCCGTCGCCACCTTGTGGTGCGGCTGGCGAGGGAGCAGCGAATCGCCAATTACCGTGACCTGCAGCCCACAGGTCGCCAGGCATGTCCAGACATTGTCCAGACCGTCGTCTGCTTGACCTGGCCGAACGTGATACGCCGAGGCGGGCTGGCAACGTAGGTGGCCCCTGCCTCCGACCCACCAACCTTTCGTCGGTTAGCGGCGGCACTCCAGCGTGCGATGGACGACACTCAGACCGGAGACACGTCGCGTTATAAGCTCGCGGTGAGCGGCCCTCTCCGCATCCGCCGCCAACCTTCACGCCCGCGATGCGCGCTAGAAACTGTCTCAGCGGCAATATGTCGTGGGAGATACATCGTCCTAGGCAATCCGCTGGTTTCCAGGCGGTGATGTTCTCGATAGTGCCCTCGAATCTTGTGGCGGCTTTGATACGGTGACAGCCGGCCCACCTTAGCCCCATTGCCAAAGCGCCAGGGGTCTGATATTGCCGTGTCACAAAACTCCGCTGTGCGGCCAGGCTAGATGGGGGGGCTGAGCCTCGGGAGCGGGGTCGCTGCAGCGAAGGGCGCCTCTGTTTCTGACCTGATCGACCTGGCCGCCACGCAACATGAGGCGACCTCCGTGGCCCGCCTGCCCAGCGGCGAGTGTGCGTGACCGGCGCAGGCCATCGGATATCCCCATCCCCTGGAGGCTCCGCCTTGCAGTCGTCTCTTCCTCCTGCCCGGTGGGAGGGCCACCTGTCAGAAACAAGCTCACCATGGGCTTCGCCTCTTTTCTTGGCCGCCGTGTTCCGTCAAAGCCTGCTGAACCCCTTCCTGAGGCCTGCCCCGGAGGATCTGCCTGGCAGCGGCCACGCACCCAGTTGGCGGCGAATCGAACCGGAGAGAGCTCGAGCGCAGGTGCCAGCGGGTGCCCGAGGTCAGGGCCGAAAAACTGGTGCATGACGGGCCAGCATCTCTGGCGCGCCGCTCTTCGCGCGACTTGTCCGAGCTAAGCTTACACCCGGTGTTTATTGCCAGTCCCTTGGCCTGAGCCGGACCGAATTCCTGACTCGTGCGCAGTCACCCGCCTGATCTCCCGTGCTTCCTTCTGCCCCCGCACCCTATCGGCCTGTCCCCGAAGCCAGCGGCGGCCTCGAGGAGGTGCTGGCCGTGGCCAAGGCCTGCCAGCCGGCAGGGTGTTTCCGTTGACCTGCGCGGAGCGGCACCGGACAATATTACGCCTCCAGTGGCGTGCCGCTCGCGGCGGGGTCTCGTGCGCCTGATCGTCGCAGATCGCCTAAACCGGATGCGCAGCTCGAGGCAGCTCTGGGAATATCGTCCACGGCCGAAGCGTCTCGAGTCTGGCCGAACCGTTTCTGACCGTTCAACTGTCGGTTTCAGGCCGCCTCGGGGCGTGCGCCTCCTCAAGCACCTGGCGCCCGCCACCGGCGTGGGTTCATCCGCTGCGCAGCACGGCTCGGAGGCACTGACACGCTCTCTGCAGTCGTGGCGTGATTCCTGCGCCGTATCCAGCTGATCGCCTTGGAGCTGTGACCGCTGGAGGCGGAAATCCGCCAGTGCCTGGCTACCTGACCTTTCGAGTGAAGAAGCAAGCCGAGCCACGAGTCACAGCATGCCTACGCGAACAACCACGTGGGTATGCATCCAGCGGCGCGTCATACCGCTCAGCCCGCTAATCTGGGCCAGGCAATATCTGGCCGTGGTTGAGAATTCAGCCACTGGAGTCGGCGCCACTCGACACGGACCCCGTATGTGCTTCTCGCTGTGCGCACAAGGCCCTGCCTCTCTCACACAGGCCTCATGCGCTGCGTGGAGGAAGCTGTGGCCCGTCCAAATGCCAAGCATCGCGCGGTCCAGAGCAGGCGGCTGCCCAGACGCCCGTGGCGCATCCGAGCCTGTGCGTGCGCGCGCCGATACGCTACAAACTCATGCCCCACCTGCTCTATGGCAAGGTACCTCACTATATACGCACCGCATCTGTTTGCGGTGAGCGCCGGGCTCACATGTCTCGGCTCGCTGCGGGGCACTCCGCTCAGCGCTGGAGATACCTCACGCGACTCAACTCCTCTGCGCGCGACTTACCGCGAGGCCCGTATGACTCGGGCGTATACCTGAGCTGCTATGCTATCGCGCCACCCACGCGCGAAGCGCAGGCCCGTTCCGTGCGTGCGCGGCGTGTGGAAAAGCAGCGCTGCGGCGAGATCTCTGCGTCTGGCAACATCCTGTCGAAGTGGGTAGCGGGCAACAGTCGAGTGCGATGCGGCTCGCGCACTCATATGCTTGCGCTGGTTCGTTCGCGCTGAGTCTGGGAGGACGCACGTGCACGTTTTCGCACCTTCAGTCCGTAGGCTGATGTCTGAGGACGCCACCAAACGGCGGCCCTGAGACGTCGCCGTTGTTCTCGAGCGAGAGGAAGGTGCGCCCGCTTCCGCGGCGGACAGAGCCAGCATCTGACAGGCTAGTGTCCAGCCCAGGGTCCATGGCAACCGCGCATGCAGGGTAGGGTGGTTCCAGCAGAGTTCCCGCAGCGGCAGCCCCGCTGGCACTGTTCCGGCGCCACGGTGCCTGACGTGTCCAGATGAGGTTCACCGCCAGCATCCCGCCAGCAGGTAGGGGCGGGTATTCGAGCGGTGATACCGCGAGGCTCGCGGATGCTCAACCAAGCTTGTGCAGGCGATAAGTGGCCACGTGGGCCGTCTGGTGCAGGACCGCGCTGGCTACCTTTCTGGTGCCGCCCGGAGGGACTGGCATTTGACGGCCACACATCCAGGCAGGCAGAAGGCTCGTGGAGCAGACAGGCTTGCCAAGGCAACATCCGGCGGGCTTCGAGGGCGCCGCTCCGTGGCTGAACTCCACCACCAGTTGTGCCGAGGTTCACGGCGGCGGGCCGTGGGCAGGGCGTGAGCGCGCCGTGATGATGCCGATTGGTTCCGTGGCATGTTGATCGGCCGGCTTCGCCTGTGTCAATACTGCCTGTGAGCAGCGGCGGTTTCCGCCCCAGGGTCACCAGCTCCAGGCCGATCAGATTGCCTGGATCGCGGCGCATCCCGCCAGCGCAGGGAGCCGATGCCTCCGGAGCCGCCAGCGATGAAAATCCGAGCCACCGGTGGCGCTGCGCCACTTGCTGGAGGACTGTTGGCGCACGCTCACCGCGCCTGCAAACGGACAGTGACGGTTCGAGGTCGGCCCAAGCAGGCAGCCCGCTTTCGGCCGCCGTACGATCCCAGGAGCAATGCCTCGAGGCTTGCCCGCATTCCGCTCCGGCCAGCACTGATCTACGAGCACTCACCCCGCCCGGCGATAGCTCTGGGGCGACTCGCTAACTGCCCGTAAATGCCCTCCGGTGATCGCGCTTCCGCGCAGGGTCAAACTCTGCTCTGCACAGCGTGCCGCCTTTGCAGGCCTTGGCCACGGCCAGCACCTCCTCGACGTGGCTTTGGACCAACCAGCTGCGGCCAATCGGCGTCTTCAGCGAAGGGCTCGCAATAGACCCGGGTGAGTAGTCGAAACAGGTCGGCGCAGAAGAGGCGCGCTCGGGCGCGTCAGTGCACCAGTTTTGCCTGAGCCGGTTGGCCCGCTGGCCTCGCTTGAGTTTTCTGCGGTTCCATTCTGCGCGAGCTGGGCTGCCGTTCGCTTGCAGCCACGATCTCGGCACGCCCTCAGGGAAGGGTTCAAGCAGGCTTTACGGACAGGCAGGCAAAAGAAAAGAGACTGGACAAGGACGGCCCATGGATGAGGCTTGTTCTTCTCGACAGTCGGCCCTAACCTCCACGGCGGCTATTGGGCATCGACGCAGCCAGCTGCGAGGGCCGTGGATCCTCTCAGGGGCTGGGCAAGACACTGGCCCTGGCGCAGGCACCCGCCGCTGCGGCAGCGGGCCAGCAGGTCGCTCCAGTTGCTGCGGGCCAGCAGGAGAGGCCAGGTCAGCGGAGGCGCCCCTTCGCCTCGCGCACCCCGTCCCAGGGCCAAGACCCCCGAGTCAAAGCCTAATGCTGGGCCGCAGCCTGGTTGACTCGAACGGGCATTCAGACTCCTGATGCCGGTTGCCATAGGGTGTCTCGTTGGTGGAGCGGCATGTCGCGCGGACAGCTGCGCAAACAGTTCGATCACGGATCGAAGAGTGACCGTCCTGCGGCCTGGAAAAACCAGGGATTCCTCGGACGTTACTCCACAATTGGCCACAGTCACGCCGAGCCCGTTGAAGTTGGCGGATCCGGCCCATCGGTCGCGAGTTACTCGGCCGTGTCCCCCACCGTTAGGTGGCCCCAGCAACCAGACGCGTTAATTGGACGGCTAGGCCACCGCGGCCGCCCCGCCTTGCGCGCTCGCGTCGGCCAGTCCAAGCAGCGACGGCTGGAAAGCTGGGACATGCTGGCGCTGATTGGTCGCGAGGGTACACGCGCCCGAATGCGCACCGAGTAACTCGTGTCTGCTCCCTCACCAGCCGGGCACCTGAGGGCGGACGGCCGGGCGTCCAGCGCCGCCGCCTTTCGTATCACGCCGCTTGCTTTCATGTCGACGATGGCAGGTCCGACACCGCAGCCAAGCTCCGTCAGCCAAGCGCCGAGCAGAGCCTGCTCCCGCTCCGCACTGCCGCCGAAAGCTTACGTATGCTGGCTCGCAATACGACCGTGAAGGGGACTGCCGAAAATTCCCCCAATCCTGGAGAGAGGAGTCCGCGGCAGGGTATCCGCATTGCCGTCGCTGGCCCGGCCCTGCTGGCCAGAGGGCGTCTGGCCAGCGGGCCCCGCGTCGTGGCTCTCGAGTGCCCGACCGGACACAAAAAGGCCTGACCTGGTGCTCAGGGCAAGCCGCTGCTGCACAGCCTGTTTTCTTGCAGTCCATGCGCCGGCGGGCCTCCAGCTTGGCACCTCCTCGACCGCAGCTGCCCGGCGCTCGTTTGCAGGGCTGGACCCTCCACCGAGTTGTCCAGCTGCGCATGGCCCGGGAGCCCTGGCGCCCACGCCTGCTGCACACGCCCCGTCTAACAGCCCCGCTGGCCATACCCTGCTCCTAAGTGACGCGCTGACCGCGGGTGCACGTACGCTCTGTATGAGCGTTGGCTCGCCAGGGCTGCTGGCCCGCCCATGGTGCCGAGCCGACTTTGGAGCGGGGTGGCGCTCCCAGCGTAGACAGGCCTCTGTCGATGTGGCATTGGGCTCAATAGTAGTCGGCGTGGAATGCTGCTCCGAGCAGGCAACAGCAATCACACGGCTGGGGGGCGCTCGTAGGCGCTGGATGCTGGTTTAGATCCGGACCGGCTGAAATGGCCGTGAGAGCGTCCAACGTCTGCCTGCGGACCAGTCCTTCGGCGCGGGACAGGTACGACTGCGCAGCGGGCTCGAGCAGGCTTGCCGGCAGCCTCAATGGCGGCAGGGCCGTGTCCAGGCGTGGTCACTTGCGCTGGTTCAACGTCGCCGAATGCTTTGGGTCCGTCATCGCGCTGGCGCCAAGCCCTATTAGGTCATTCGCGGGCGGAGACGAGTCGTTGGCGTCACTGGATGTCACTTCAGAGATCACGAAATTGGCCATGCCCCCGCCAATGTGAAGGCGGCCCGCGACATGTTACTATGCGTCCTCGGCGCCAGTGCCACACGGCGTGCAAGGTAAGGCACAGCGCCGCAGAGCGAGAGAGCGCACTAAATCTGCTGTGCCTGGTAGATGACGGTCTGAACAATCGGCGATTCTCTGGAGAGTATAGTCGTCGGCGTCACGGGTCCTGCGGCCGGTGGCCGACTAGCCTTTGCGCCTCGAGCGCTCTCCGAGATGCGACGCTCTTCGTGAGCGCCTGGCACGGATTCAAGCTCCTGTGCTCTAAGTCTTCCGGATCGACACACGCCGTTCCCTAAGGCGCCGCGTGGCCGAAGCCTACCAGTGAAGCGGTGCCGAGACCCGTCGCGCTCGGAATCGGCGTCGCTCTCCACCGAGACTTGCTTTCGGAAGGCGAAAGTCTATGTATCACTCTTGCGCACCTGGATTGGGGTGACCGCACTGCAGTGGCTCCACGCCTGGCCAGCACAGCCGCTTGTGAGCGCGCCAGCGTGCAGTAATGTGCACACGGTCTGCCGATTTTCTGAGCACTCGGGTGCATGGCGGATGGCGCACGGAGCGGCAATCAGGGGGGCAGGCTGCCATTCGCACCGTGACCTATGCAAAGCCCGACGGCGGGCGCGTACTAATGGCTGAGGGCAATTGGCTGGAGTTTGGTACCCATACGGGAGTGCTTGCGAAATTCTCTCGACGCGTGCGCGCTCGACTCTCGTGTCATCGTCTCCTCAGGCAGGTTCGGCTGCTGCGGACGTGTGCTCACATGCATTCGGTGTCGCGACTCTCACTCCGGGTTTCCGTCTCGATGAGTCGAAGGCGGCCTGGCCTCTGCGGCTCGTCAGCGACTGTAGCAGTGTCGTGCGGCCGGGCTCCCAGGTGTCTATCCGGCGGCCCGACTCTGCGAGGAGGCGACGGGCTGGCTGGGTCCGATCGGCACGAGTACGTCGGCAGTCTGTCGCCGATTTTGTGGCTTGATTCAGCGCCGGGCTAAGGGGGTGAGGCTAGCGGAGAATGATCTCGCTTGGAAATGAGTTCGTCTTGGCGACATGTTGGAGTTAGACGCCGTCCTCCCGTTGCGGAGCCCAGCAGGAAAGCCGTGGGGCTGGAGCCCGCGGATCAGGGCAGGCTGGGCCGCTGGGACCCGCGAGAAGGTGCGAGACGCTTACCCTGGCCTTCGCGACTACAAGCGACGCGTTGGCGTATGGGGCACTCGGGGCACCCCCTGCCGGCGGCACTGGCTCGACACTGGCTTTAGCCTTCGCAACGACCGGTCTCCCCAGCGGCGTGAGTCGACCGGACCGCATCGAGGAGGACGCGCCGGCTCCGCCTTGCAGTCAGGCCAATGGCCTCTGTGACCCTGATGCCGGACGAAGCGGGACTGCGCAAACCCCTGGCGCCTCGTCTGCGGCCACCAGCTCAAAGAGCAGCGGCGCTCATTTTGCGACAGACGGCCTATTGTCAGCGTTCCCAGCGTGGAGATCGCTGGCCGCCCAGAGGCCATGCGGCGATGGCCGCGCTGGGCAACTCATCACCTTGGCGATTCGCTGCGGCGCGCAGATCCCAGATCCACGATCCGGCGGCTTAGTTGTGCGCCGCGCACGCTCTAGGGTCGTCGCCAAGGGGCGGGTTGTTGCAGGCCGCTGGCCAACCGACAGGCCGGCTCAGAGAGGCGACCAGCAGGTCGTTTGCGGAGCGCTGGCAAGGTTGTCTAGCCGGAAGCGTGGCCAGAGCCCAACTCGACCGCTTCACCTGGGGGCTCAGGCCGAGGGTACAGAGCGCAGAGTCGACGCGATTGGACACGGGCATCCGACTGCCGCGATGAATGCTCGGTGATCAGCCGTCTCTATAGCTGCGCGGCCGGCATGGCCCGGCGACACCGCCCGCGATCGGTCCCCGGCCTTGCACCGGTAGCGCACAGGGCCAGGCCGGTCTTGCCGGAGACGGGGTGTCGACGCGCGATGCAGCAGCAGCACCGATCCGCGGACGCATTTGTGTGACGACTCAGCATCGTCTGTGCCTGAAGGCCGTATCACGCCCAGGCCCGAGTACGCCGCAGCGAGGCTGCACCAGGTCGCCGCAGCGTCGAGGTCCTACGAAGCGTCGTTGATTTCAGCTGAGATGGCTGTCGAAGATCCGGCCAGCGACAATCGGAAGGTTCTTGCCAGCCAAAAACTGCGGGACCCCGCGCATTGCAAGGAAGGGCTGCTCGTGTTGCGGGTTAATCAGTCCATGGACCCAGCATCAGATCGAGGGACCGAGCCTGCGGGGCCGGTTCTGCCATTCAGCACGGGCCTCACGCAGCCCGGCCGGTGTTTCGAGGCAATCTTTGAATTGTTTCACCCATCCACATGCGGGAGCCACGGACCGCAGCACGATCGGCCACCGAATGCTGGTTCCCAGCAGCAGGCTGCTCGGCCACCAGCGGAACGTCGGCGACGGCGTGGGTGTCATGAAGAGGCGGCCGGAGGCGCGAGAACAGTCGTCAGTGCGATACCCATGGGGTTCGGTCCAGGTCGCAGGGCACGCGGCCTCGCTTCCACTCTCCAGGCACCACCCCGCATACGGCCAGCCAGTTCGAGATCACGCTCAGGCGGTGGCCAGGTCCCAGCGCAGCCTGAGATCAGCACCTAGTGACCCGCTCTAATGCTGCAGCTCTACCTGGGCTGGCCGGCCATCGCGCCCCGCCAGAGCTCGGATTCGACTATAGCTGTGACGCACCGGGCCGCGGCCGTATGGCCTGACCGTCGGCTGCCTCAGATTCAAGCTTGTGATGCCCATCGGGTGGCACGTTGACGCCAGCTTGCTGGCCTCCAACGCTCCAGCCGCTGGCGAGCACCCTTCTGTGGAGCCGCAGGGCCGGAAGAGGTGATGCTGGTGGGACTGCAGGCCTGTGGCCTCCAGTCCCCAGAGCCGCCAGAGCGGCTGCATCGAGGCGCTCCCCACCAGTCGTGCAGAGGCCAGATCCAGGCCACAAGCGGGCCGGTGCGAGAGGGGTGCGCGCGAGGAGTGGCTTTCCAGCGCTATGCAGGCTGAGGAGGATTCCTGGGCGTGCCGATGGCACCAGGCCCTCTCAGGCTGGAGCGCAGCACCCGGCGCTCCCAGTCCTCGCCACGGCGTCCAGTGCTGAAGTGACGATGACCTGTTTCGAAAAGCCGCCGGTTTCGCCTGGCCGATCAGGCCCCCGTGCTCCACCTTCCACCAGGCAGGGGCGTTACGAACCAAAGCGGTACGTCGCACTGATCGCCAGCCGGACGCTTTGATGAGCGAAAATCCGCTGCAGCGCCATTTGCATGGACCCAGTGTTTTGCCGTTAGGTTTGAGATGAGAGGATGGACACCGACCCTGACGCGCTCGGGCAGCTATTGAGCACACCTTCGGCGCCAGCATGAAACAAGGCGGATTCCGAGGCGAGGCCGGGATTCTCGAACTATTAGGTTATGCCCCTGGAACCGATGAGCACAGCGCTGATCTGGTTGCTCTACAACACCTGCACGCATCCGCGACAGAACGCTGAAGCAGAGGTCTACAAGCTACCTGGTGGGCGCTCCCATGCCCAAGCCGCAAACCGCGCTCAATTCCCAAAATCTCACCCCTCGTGTGGCCGCCCTGCGCTCCCGAGCAGGAGGGTGAGGCTGCTGGGCGGGTGGCCCGAACTGGAATCTGGTATGAGGCCCCAGCCACGCCAAACCGCCGGGGATCTAGCTGTGGAGGGGATGCGAGAGCCGTTCGTCACGCAGGTAGGTGCACCGGCGAGCATTCACATCCTTGAAGACATCACCCGGCTCCTGCTCCGTCGACAGCGCGGGTTTGCTGCGCCTGTGTGGTGAATTGATCTACGCTGCAACGAGCGCTATGCTCACCTATTTGCGTTGTTGCGGCCCTCTCAGTGAGCGAGTCCGCGAACCACCGAGACGATCCGCCAGGAGATACGAGCCCTGGCAGGCTCGGGGCTACGCGGAAATCACCCTGCTGGGCCAGAACATTGAATGCCTACGGTCGTGACTTGCCCGGCACACGCCGGAGTCGCGTTCAGCACACGACTGCACCGACCGCTAAGGCTCCACACTCTATTCCACGAGCGACTCGTAAAGTGGCGATTCGAGCGTCCCAGCTACTCGCACCAGCCACCTCCGCTACTTCACCGAGACAGGCGCTGATCGACGCCTGCGCCTCGATTGTCTTGAGGCAAAAGAGGCGTGCGCGAGACACTATTCCACATCCCTATTCAGAGCGCGATGGACCCGCCGCGTCGCTCTCGCAAGGCATGCGCGGCGCGGTCTACAGCGTCAGCCGCTACAAGCGGATCATCGAGCGCAATCCGCAGCAGACAATGCCCTCGATGGCCGATCTCAGTGCCGACGCGGCTTGGTGGGCTTTCCGGTCGCGCGAGATCCACCCCCGGTCCGCCACCATGGACCGGTGGAAGTGAGAGACTCGCGCTTCGACCTGCCTCTCAACACGCACCGCCATCGTTCCTACTCGCCGCGCCCCCAACACCCCTGCCGCCACCATGGCCAGGACAGTGAGTGAGGCCGTCAAGGTGGGCGGCTCCAGCAGCTCATGCCCTCTCGGAGCGATGAACGCGCGCCGCAGTGGGTCCTCCTCACCCTTGCGGCGCCGCGCGAGAGGAGGTTGCTGGGAGGGCGAGCAACCCCCGCGAATCCCTCCCAGCTGAATGGGCCGAGGACCCGCACCAACCGGCTCACTTCTTCCCGGCAACTCAAACAGGCGACGGCGCCAAGACAGTCTCACCAAGCCAGGGTGCATCTGACGTGATGGTCACAGATCGATCGGCAGGGGCTTTTCTCGCTTCCAGCGGCCTAGGCTGCGCTGAGCCCTGCCCTGGGCAGAACCCCGATGCGCTAGATACGTTTTGCGCACCCGATCGGACCCTTTCCCTTGTGCGATGCCTCCCGCTCCCCCCGCTGCCTTCGGCTTGGTGATTTTCTGGAGCGGTTGTCTCAGGTGAGCATGCCGATCGGTGTCTCTCTCTCGGATCACGATCGGCGGCATTCCAGCTCCCGTGATCGCGCCCTGCGCAGCGGCCCGCAAATGCCGCGCGCTTGGTCCTGCAGGTATGAGGTGACTTACATCGACCAGCCGGGGCCATTGGTGCCTCCCGCCCTTGCCGAGGGGGGGTGGTGCTGGCCAGGGTGCCGGAACTTGCGGCGCATCGGCTCGATGCTCCCGGCGGCTCCGCAACGGATGGCTTCAGGCTCCGCCGAGGGACGCGCTGGGATCGTGAGAATGGGGACGCCATCTGGTTTCGGGCTGCAGTGGCCCCAATGGACGTAGACGGCACGGATTCCTCGAGGGGCCGCTCCAGCTGATGCAGTTTGCCGTTCGTTGGGCTCCGTGCGGTCGCTTCGGCCGGCGTTCCGGCGCCGCGGCGAAGCTACGTATGCTGGCTTACGGGTGAATCGGATTCTTGAAGCGCGTAAGGGGTCCTGCGCGGTGGAGCATGGACAAGCAGGCGATGAAGCCGCCATTCGCCCACGCCGGATTACCCAGCCGTCCCCTAGTGCGGCTGGTTCAGGGCCGCTGAGCTATGAGCCGAACCTGAACAGTGCTGGGGCAGCTGGAAGCGTCAGCTCGGCTATCCCTGTTCGTCAAGCCGGACCAACCTGGGCTCCTCCGTGGGGAATCAGCAAGGCCACAAGACCGCCGCTCCTGCTGGAGGGCTGCGAGAGGCGCACCGCTTCGATCCCGTCTGGGGTGGGCCAGGGGGTAACGGCGCGGGAACTCGAATGTGCGGTGCGCGCCGAGCGAGGCCAGGCGCCGCAGCAACGTGCAAGCAGTCATGTCGTGGTGTGAAAATCTGCTCGAGGCGCGACTGGTACGGACTTTACCAGACCAAATACACGCTGGCTAGCCGGACGCTGATCCCACCACGCTTGCGCGCTGGATTCAGGCGGAAACTGCAACGACTGGCGATCCGGGCCTGCCAGCGGTGGCGCGGCGGGCTGGCCCACGGTCGACTTTTTTCTCACGATGAAAGCGCTGAAAAACCCTCTTGGACCGAACGAAATCAACACCGCTGCCGGGCCTTCACCAGCCAGAGCGCCTTGGTGCCGATGCTGTATGGAGGGCCAAGCGGACGCTCTGTATCATTCGTGATCTGAGCCATTGCACCAGTTGGTCGATGCGCGGGAGACTATGGGTTCCGGCTTTGATGGTTGAAGAGGCGTTGGCGCGCATGAGTCAGGCGCTCTGCTCTGGTTGCTCCCGCTGGTGGTCTTGTTGCATGCTCACCGCCCATTGTGCTTGGAGCCGGCGCCGGCCGCGCCTGTTCCAGCCTCCCCCTGGCGCTTGAGAGGGCTCTCGAGACTCGAACAAAACTGATAGGACTGGCGGCGGCGCCCGGACTGCTCGATGGCGTTGCCATCATCATTGTGAGGCATTAGCTTCAGAGGCCCCGGCCAGTCAAGGCCCCAACGGGGCAGTTTTGTGATCAGCAAGCTCGAAATCTGCTGGATGTGGATGGCCCTCGGGCTCCACG
>Ga0163217_1113093_pt1 | contig 16086 bp, 21 predicted proteins | sample SynspAceP_FD_185933 | JGI IMG/M metagenome (GOLD analysis project Ga0163217, IMG submission 185933) | Saline lake microbial communities from Ace Lake in Antarctica - Synechococcus sp. Ace-P (PacBio error correction) | ecosystem: Environmental > Aquatic > Non-marine Saline and Alkaline > Saline ... | reverse complement strand
AATGCAAGCAGGTGATCAGGCCTGGAGCAGGCGGTTTTGCTGAAAGCCGGGCAAAGCTGGCATTCGCTCACGGGAGTCAGCACTTGGTTTCGTGAATTGTTTCCACCGGGCTGCTGCTACCGAAAGGCGTTTTGCGGAGATTCGCTTAACAGTCTTTGTTGGCGACCAAACGGCCTCAGCCGGAAAACGTCGTTATTGAATTTATCCGGAGCCGTTATCCGGCGGATAAAACCCGTGAGGCCCTTAAAGCGCTCGATTGACTGCGTTGAAGAAACGGGGTTTCCGGGGTTGCAAATAGAACGACCTGGGCACGGGTTATTCGGTTAAAACTCTGGCTGAAATCCAGCCGGATTTGTCCAAAATTACCGGCATTTTATTCGCCGATGTTGATCGAGACCTTGGTTAAAAAAAAGAATTCGTTCGCGTCCGTTATTAATCTTCGTGAGCGGCTGGGGTGCCGGCTGATGCAGAAGGCGTTGAGGACGGTTGCTTGAGCTGACGCTGCTGCGCTCAATGGAATTCAATCTGATTCAGGGCTTTCCTGTTGGGCCGCCCCCAATCCGTTTCCCTACCGCCGAGCTGTCAGCGCTGGACAATCGGGCTTCCCATCGGCGGGGGGCAGGCCGACCTCGATGCGGGATACCTGAGGGCGCTACATCGTGGCCGCTTGCTCCAACGGCGTCACTGGGCGAGGCCTGCAGGGTCCTGCAATCTTTTTTCGCCCTCAATATTTGCAGTTACCCGTGGTGGGATAATGGACCGGCCTCTCGGTCTGCTGCATAAATGGCGCTGATGCGAAAGTTTTTCAGCTCTACCTAATGGTCGTGCACTCAATGAGACAAAGCCGGTGTCTAGTTTGGACAGCCCACCGATGCGCTGTTGTCGAACACGACGAATCTTCTTGGAAGCGGTCAGTCCAGTCGCTTTTAGAGTACGACCTTCATTACCCTCAAACAGCAATTTCATTGTGACTAGGAATGGCCATTACATTAGGGCTGGTGCAACCGGTCTCTTGCTTCGCATATGACCCGGAGTTCGGGTGGAGCAGGCGAGACACCGCCAAATTCCTCTTACTCAGTTGCGGGAAATGTTCTGATTCAGCAGGAAGGGCCGTTTCACCGGCTTCAGCAAAACAATCCCGTTTCACTGCATTATATTTCGATATTACCCACTTCAAGCCCTTTACGATTCTGTTGGGCTATAGCAAGGTGATTTGAGGGTCATCTTGTCGTGGGGCACGACAACTGTGTACGGTTTTTTAAGGGGACAGTGAGTGCGGTCGGCCCACTTGGCGGGGATGATTTTGTGGTATTTCAGCGACCGGCTTGAAATCCCGAAAACGCCTGCCGAAGAAAGTCGCAACAACTTTTACCTTAAGAGGCGCAACGCGGGTATCCGGAAGCGAATACGTCCAGGCGGGCTTATAAGGTGAATATCGTGATGGCCTGCCAAGGCAGTGCCCCCTCGTGGCTCTCTCAGCAGGAATCGTTAGTTGCAGATTAGTCGAGGCATTTGATTTTCTGCAGCAAGATCTGCAGCCGACCGCAGCGGTTGCCAAGTCCAAGGCCAAGAAAGCAGTGAGCGGGGATCCAAGATTGTGAGTAAATATTGCGGCTCTAAAAACGAGATGTCTGATGATTCAAAAAACGGGGCTCTTTTAGCCTGAACGCGGGTATCAAAAAGGCACAGAACACGTTGAATTGATTGCCCAGCGCTTGATCGCCTCGGTTGGTTAGGCTGCACGGACCCCTCTGGAAACTCCACAGCCATTTGCGTGCTTCCTGTAATCACTGTGTTCATCCTGTTGTGCATAGGGATCTCACGGGCCTTAGTGCAAGATACAGGGTTCGCTAAACCGGATGGGAAGCTGCGTGAGTTCTGACAAGCTGACGCTCCTGAAGGCCTCAACCGCATGAGCCGGCAATACGGTAAAGCCCAACCCAAGGCTTCACGGGCTCCAGGAATTCAGGCCATCTGAGGTTTGAAGAACCCCTTTTTTCAAGATAAAATTGCCTGATCTTGATGAAAAAACTCGGTAATTAAGCCCCTAGCAGCATTTCAGCATGATGAGCGCCATCCGGATGATTCTTAAAACCCGAGTTCCATTAAACTTCCCCAGTTTCGGCTTTGAAATACGGGCAGGGGTTTACCAGCAACAGTGATTCCCGTCGCAATCGGCTGCAGCTCACTCTCGTGCTGGTCATGAACAATGTCGACGGACCGTGCGTAGTTAGCATCGCATTTCGACATCGGCGTTCGGTGCCAAACCGGTAGCAATAACAAGCTTTGGGTGTTGGTGCTGTAATGCAAGCAGGTGACGATAGAGTTTTAGCCCACCGCTCCCGGGGGACATCACCCGAACCCAAGCCTCATACGCCGGATCTTCACGTATGCGCAAATTCCAGGCTTGATAAGGGCCCATGTGATATTTTGTTGGCTTTCCGCATTTAAAAGCCGTTCGCCGCATCGGTCCCAGTGCCAAAACCGCTTGCCCTTTGTCGAACAAGCAAGCCCTAGTCCAAGTTGCTCCCTCCAGTTTTCGTACCTGTGACAACCCCTGATTTGTCATATGCAGCGCGTTTCGGCTGTACGTGTGGAAATGGCCAACTTCAAACAAGGGTGCAGAAACTGCGTAACCATGTGGTGTAAATCATTACAATCCGTTTTCATAATCATCATGAATGATTAATTTCACGTAATCCAAAAAATGATTGTAAGCCTTTTCTCCACGTTAAAAAAAGGAGAAAGCCATGAGTAAGGGTGGTATCCAAAATGTTTCGCACATCGGTATTTCGGTCCCGACTTTGAAGGGTTGCGGTCAAGTTTATACCGAGGTTATGGGTTGGTATCTGATCATGGAGCCGACTGAAATCGTGAAGATGACAGTTGCGATCGGCGAAATGTGCACCGAGGTGTTGGCAATGGTGGGGAAGTTTCTGTATCGCCCACATGTCACCGCGTGACGGATCGGCGTGGAAGTGTTCCCAGTGCAAAAATTCAGGTGAAACCCGAGAGATAACTTTGAGTACTGAAAACCGGCAGTTTTCACTTCTTGCGTACAAGATCCAATCTTGAAAGAGTTGCTGATCGCATTGTCGCGGCCGGTGGTAAAAACGCATGAAAGAGCCGCGCTTATTATTATCCGGCGAGAAGCCGGTATCGCAATGATTATATGGAAGACCGTTCGGAAACATGTGAAAAAATCTACCAGCCAACAGCTACGAGCCTGATCTACAGCGACGGGCGCCCTATGACGCGCTTCTGTTTGAAACGGCTCGACGGCTTTAGGGCGACAGTCGGGCGTTTTCTACAACGTGTTACCGGCAAGCCAATAATCTGATCGACGAGGTCGGTTAGTTCGCCGCAAACCAGGATCTGGAAGGGTACGCCAGGGGCCGTGAGAATTGCCGTTGTTGGGAGCGGGTGACAAATGCACGCGGCAACCGCGGCCCTGAAGCGCCTATGGGGTCCCAAAGTGGACAGTCGAACCAGGACAAAATCTGAGGTCTCGACAGACAACGCCTGTCGCGAACAGGCGATAGGTTTCAGGGGCGGGTTTGGAATTACCGGTCTCCTCGATTGTTGAAGTTTCGCTCAAAAAAGTGACTTAATCCCGCCTTCCAACGGGGTGGGTGAAGCGCCGCTGGCCGAGTTGGGTCAGGGTTCCAGTCTGAAATCTTGCATCGCGCAACCGCTAGCAGCTGGAAATAGCGTCCGGAGGTGCCGGCATTGTAGCTCATCCGCCTTTTCAACTCCGCGATATCGTCAATCCCCAATGTTCACTTTTGGAATTTCGGCGCGTCATTCCGCCAGCGCCCAAAAGCCAATCTCCCCAAAGGGTGTATTAAAGACCGGACAAGTCATCGTCTGTGGAATACAGAAAACCATGCTGAAAACCATTCCCTTACACTTGACGGTCGCCAAACACGCGATTTGAATGAAAGGGCCCAGGGTCGTTATATCGAGAAGTGCTTCATTTACGTTCCAAACCACCGATAATGGATTGCGGGGCTTTCGGTCAGAACCATTGAGCATCCTTTTTTGGTATAGGGGACAATGGGCGTTGTACAGAGACAAAAAACTGAGCCTGACTGACTCTGGCCTATTATAAAATACCGGCATTTTTGTATGCATGTGCTCTGCTATTAATCTTGAGAATCAATGTTGACCGCCTACACTGTGCCAATGGTCTGGCTCGGCACGTACGCGAAGGCGTTGCGGTTTTCAGAGTACGGAGCCTCAAGCGAGAGAATGGTTCTTATGGATTGTAAGGCCGTCATTTTCCAGTTGTAAAGTGATACAATAAAAAATTTTACTAAACCACGCAGGTATCAAGCGAAGGACGCGTGAATGAATCTTGAAAGCAACGCTGCCAGCGATGAGCAGCTGCTGTGTGTCAACGTTAGATCCTGCAGGAGTATTTATACACTGCAATGGTTGTGTGCCCGCGCGCCCTCGCGGTCTCTCCAAAAATAGCCTCTCTTATACTAACCTCGCTTGGTTGGAAGAAAAGGCCTGTTTCGACGGTGATTGACGAAGCGCCAGACATTGATGCTGAAAGAATTGCGCGGTGAATGTTTGCTTTGCAATCAGTTCGTTGGCGCGTACTTTATAATCCCACACCAGGGAATGGTGGCAAAACCGACGGCCGATTTCAAGATGACCCCAAAGTCCAGCGGCCTTTTTTTTTCCAAGAAAGCATCCCAAGAAGTTATAAGTTCCGGCCAAGTTCAGGTGGTGGAAGAGGAGCCTCAACGAAACAAGGCAACCGGTGAAGTCCGCGTATTTCAGTTCAATTTAAAAGCCACTGAGGGCCCGACGGCAGTGATCGTGTTCTGGTGATTGCCTCATGATAATTTACGCAGCTCAAATTGGCGTATCAGATAATTTGAGAAAAGGAAAAGCGGTATTCTTACGCGATGGAATGCTGCTGCGTGAAGGCATTTTGCGCGACTGCGGATATAGAGCATAAACGCTGGTGCGGCACAACATGAAGTGGTTGCCAGTTGTTGCAACTTGACGATACCTTGTTTAACGTCACGATTATTGGCGGTTCTGGTAAATGATTCATGCGGATGACATCCCAAATGATTGAGTGCCGTTGAATACGGCGCTTGAGGGTGCTGGCTGTATTTACAGCTCTGAGCACAGAATGTTACGCCCGGATGATAGGTGAAATCTGGGTTTCACGATCGCGCGGGTCGGGTTGTTTGAACGAAACCGGATGGCAAAGCCTCTTCGTTATGGTGGGGAGTACAACGATATAACGAGCCCGCAAAGTGTTCGAGCGGCGGTCTTGCTGAAACCCAATCGCCGTATTGAGCGCAGCCAAAGAGCAGCTGGGAGGGCAAGTCGTTGAGGCGCACCGTCGGCGCTGGCGCGTTTTGGAATCAGGAGCTTGAGGAGGCTGGCAAGCGGCGGACCATGCTGACCGGTGTTGGCAATCGACTGCTGTTAGATGAATTGGCTTGTCCGCACAACCTGAGGGCACAATGCTTTGCGTATTAGTGATGCTGGAGTTGACCACTTTAAGCAGGTCAACGCATCGTTACGTTCACAAGTGGGCGACGGAGGTGCTGCAGAGTTATTGCTCAGAGTCTCGTGCTGAGTGTGCGGCGCGATGATTTGGTTTGGGTTCGTCTGGGGTGGTGGAAGAGTTTCTGATCCTGTTGAGTCCGATGATATAAATCAGGCGGTCTTGATTTGCGGAAAATTTGCGGTTAAAGTCGTGGTCTGGAACGCACTGGGCCGGATGGCGGTAGGTAAACGCCAGTCTAGGCGTGGCTGGGGGTTGTGTCGCGAGTTTTGATCGCGTATTGGTAGAGGCGATAGCGCTATGTACCGGCTGCCAAGCAGGCAGGTCGCAACAGGGTAATGGCAGCCCCCGGCAAGCCCCGGGAAGCGATCCTCCTAAACACTCATTCATAATCGCTGGTTAATCCGTTTTACTTTGTTATCCAGTCATGGCCAGTCGAAGGCATCTGTGCGTTTACAGCTATAAGAATTCAGACGTGCCAACCACTTAGGGATCCGGGATAATAGGTAAACAGATTTATGCGTTGTCTTTCAGACTATCGATTCAGTTTGATGGCGACTTTCCTGGCGAACCGCAGGGCAGCGTGGCTGCGCCCCAAACGCCCGGTTTGTTCTATAAAGTTCTCCGCTGAACGTAATCGGCACCGTGAATCACGATGGCCCGCGGTAGGCCAGATCGTTTTACGCCCTGCTCCAATCCTTTTCAGACGCAATGAGTAGCCGTTGCGGCCTCGTAATAACTGTGAGCGTGCGAAACAGGCCGATACTGGATTTGATAGCTTTCCGGGATGTTGGAAAATCGGACTCGCCTCGGCATTGCCCGAGCCCCGGCCATGGGACAAAGCTCTATTAAACAGCAATTTTTGGCGTTTAAGGTCAAACACCCAAAGCCGCTGCCTCAGTGGATGGCAATTGAAAAATCGATGAACGGCAGCCTCTCGGTATCGGGTTGGGCGCAGGCCAGTGCACGTTGCCGCCAAGGCGGCAAGACTTTTGGATGGCGTTGGGTTGCCAGCTTTGCCCAGGTGTTGTTGAGGCGAGTTTGCTGGGATGACGACGTTGCGCTATAGACGTTACTTTGTTTACGGGTTTGTCGAATTGGTGGCCATCGCATTGTGGCCCCCCATAATTATTTGACTACACAGAGCCGCGCCGAGCAGCCATCGGTTTAAACGTATCATCGGGCATCCAGAAAACCCGTATTAAAGCAGGGACTTTACTGACGTTTAAACCGTCTTTACTGTAAAGGGGATCATGCTGGGTCACTCGTGAAAGCGGAATCATCCGGTTTTCCGCAAGGTGGTAATTATTAACGTTTAGAGGTTGAATAGCCAGGTTTTCTCTTGGCCACATGGAGTCTGTAATGGCTAGGGCGTTCATGGCGCTAAGCCGCGTTTTGCTGATGTTGTATTGTGCGCTGGGAAGCTGCCGGCCACAGGGGTGGCGGTTGCAGGAAAACAGCGAGCCAGACAAGATTTAGCGGCTTACTACCGTTTGAAACTGAAGATTTCGCGCTTTTACGCGGCTAGAAACGGGTCGGTTTGTGTGCCAGCACAGTGGAATCGGTTGCAGCTTTTGCTGCCGCAACCTTCAATACCCTGCAAAGTGATGGCCTGATGTAAGCCGACTATCAACCGGACGCCATGTATGGCGCGTTATCGTCAACTGCAGACACCTTACACAACAGCCAGTGATCGCTTGGCGCTTTGAAACTGTCGGTGAGCCGAATCCTGTTGACCGCCTTGACGCACCTGCAGCGCGGCAAGGGTGGCACCCGTATCAGATTGATTCTGAGTGGGAAATACCGGTTATGGCGCGCGCTCGGATTATCAGGGATTTCTGAGGCGGTTAGGATGCGCAGCGCTTTGAGCAGGCGTTTTCCCGGGGCACGCCTTACCGGCGCCTTACCCAACGTCTGCGTTGCGGGCTGCGCATACTATTCGGCCAATATCCAGGTGGAAGGCCGGCTGGCCGCAGTTAGCCGCAACGACGTCAGCACTAAGGCCGGGCGATTGTGAACGCCATGTCCCTTTGCTGCGCAGCGATTGGGCGATGACAGGAGGGCTGGGCCTACAAAACGCCAAGGCCGCTGTTCAGCTTCGAAGAAACAGACTGCGATTCTTCTTGAATACGATTTGTTTTTTTTTGATTTGTTTTTTTCTTGGGGTTTCTTTGTGTTGTGATTTGTTTTTTTTTTTTGTTTGTTTTTTTGGGGGGTTTTGATTGGTCTGATTTTTTTGTTTTTTGTTTGAGTTTGTGTTAGTATGATTTGAAACTGGGGTTTTTTGGTGTTGATGTTCTTTGTTTTGTTGGTTTGATTGTTCTTGTTGATTTTCTTGATTGGTGTTTTGGTGATTCTTTTTATTTGTTTTTTTGTGAAATTGAATGATTTTTGTGGATGTGTTTGTTGGATGTGTTGTTTGTGTCTTGAAACCATGGTAGAGGCCCGTCCGTCTTTTTTCAGCGACACCACTTGCTGGAGCGGACGGTTATCGTGTCAAACAAACCCGAAACGCGTTTAATGGGTTCTGTTGACGAGCGCATGACCAGATCGAGCCAATCTGTGAGCGCGCCTCGGTTGGTGTACACGGCGAGCCAGCGCGGTTTATCCTGTGGATATTGCGGTTATGCATCAGGCTACTTGCCCTAACGGTGAAATCTGGCGTTCGCGGATTGTGGTTGGCCAGCCCTATCGCAGCACGCGCGTCCTGCGCTCTGAGATCACCCACTTGACCGTCAATCCGACCCTGGACAGTGCCACCCGACTATTATCGGGAAGACTCGTTGCCAAAAAAATTCGCGACGACATTGCGACGATCGATCGCAGATTATGAGCCGTGCTTGACCTTCGGGGACAGCGCCTGGAATCCGCAACAGATTGACTGGTGGAATCCGGTAGCATATTTGCTGCGTCAAAGTCCGGGCCCGTGAACGCGGCTGGGGCAATTGGTTCTGCGTCTTTCCCAACACACTTGGTGTATTGCACCGATACGCCGCGCAGGCGCTGTTCGGGCGCCAACAGCGGGGCGTTTTCAGTTTCGGGTTGCACCGGGTATACAAGGCATAACGGAGTTGGCACAACTGCCTGTTTGACGACCACCGACACGCGGTGGATGTGAACGCGTTAATAGCGGACTGGAGGGACACTCGCAATATTAACCTGCGGCGCAACAATTGCCGGTTCATACTGCAATTTATTGGACGGTGCACCCGGCGAAGACGGCGAAGCTGTGGTGTTTCCGGCCCGGATATTTTATCAAAAAGATGCCAGGACTGCAGAAAGCGCTCGACCAACCTTTGGCAAATCGCAGGGCTGCGTTTGAGTTTAATCATGGACGCCAGATGAGTCCGAATCAGGTCCGCCAACTGACGTGCCGTTCCGATGGCCGGCCAATAGAGCGATTGCAGGGCCAATTTTTCAACGGATTGTAATGCCGGCATGCCGCTGCCGCTCGTCAATCAACCCGCAGTTTGGTCAGTTAGGCATATTTGCGGGTTACCACAACCACCGCCAAAACCAGCCACGACAACCGGTAAAAAGGCCGGTCATGGATTGGCTAGAATAGAGCCATGCGCCAGCTTCCGGCCGCAGAGGCCAAGCGACGCTTCAGCAACATCACGAAACACGTCTGCGCCCGGGAAATAAAGCGCCAGCGCGCTAATCGGGTCGGCCAATGAGGCTGCGCGGTGGCGCCAACGGGCCCATAACCAGCGGTTCGCGGCGAATTCACTTCACCGCCCGCGTGAACGCACCTGGCGCGTTACCCACCGCCATATCAGATCGCCATCCTGTACCTGCTCACAGATCAACGTGGAGCGGCAAATAACCTGTAACTGAATCGCCGGATACCCGCTGACTGAAGTGCGATAACCACGGACGTCAGCAGAAAGGCGTAATCCTCGGGAATTCCCCCAGGCTCAGCTCGCCGGAGACCTGTCGCGTTGAACGCGTCCACCGCTTCGCTGTTTAGCGCCAGCATTTTTTCGCGCGTAACCCCACCCAGTTTTGCCCCTCTGCCGTCAGGCGAATTTTACGGACCGCGGGTTCATGGCAGGGCAAACGTCCAATGAGGGCGGGGGGGGGGGGGAGGGGTTGCTTCAGCCGGTCGCAGCTCATGCTCCACAGCCGATTGTGTGTAACCAGGCGTTCACCGCCGCGGGTCACGCTGCCGGCGTCGCGAATCCGCGACCAGCGTGTGCCAACATGTTCAAATCCAGAATGCGCCGTTCTCAAATCATCAATTCCTTGTTAGGTTCATCATAAAAAATGTCATTTGTGATGTGTGGGAAGTGTATAGGGGTTTAGGCCCCTGTCTTGCTAATTCAGCAGCGTTTGAGGGAGTACTCACGGTGAGTCGCATATACCATTGCCTTAAAACCAAACCGCTTATCTCCAGCGTTTTTGCGCCGCTTGTCGCTGTTTCCTTTTGGGCGGTCCGCGCCGCTTGCTGTGGGATATCGCAAAGTGCGGTGCCGCCATTTGGCTGGCAACCAATGCTTCTGCTAAGTGGCTGCTGTAGCAGCTTTGCCATGACGTTGGGGCAAACGCAAAAAACGCGAACGGAGGTTCAGGCAGGTAACGCTGCCGCTCAAGTGGAAAAACTGTGATTTACGGATTGGTGCCGGGCGTTGATTTTGGCGCTGGGTCGGTTATCTTGGCGATGGCGGCGCATGGGCAAGGCGCCCGCTGCTGAGGCCGGCATTGAATTTACTTACACCTGGCCGATTACTGTTTATGTGCGTAGCCAGTGCGCTGTTCACCGAGCATTCCATTGCCGGTGATCGCAGGCGGGCCCTGGTATTGCATTTTGTGGCGCAGCGTCTTGATATCGCGATGTCGGCTGGGGGGCAGGCGCTAGCGGACCACTATCGGTTATTTGCACTGGCCACGTTGGCGCTGTTGCTGGGCATTGTATTCGTGGATTGTTCAGGGCGGCCACCGTAGCAGTTGCACCTTTGATTTGCCATTGGCTATTTTTGGTTGCAGGCGCAGGCGCGGCAAACCGCTGACACCTTGGCTGGAAGCACACGGGAATGCCTTTCCGGTAGCCGCCCTTTGCTGGCCGGCATCGCTCTTGGCTTGGGCCTTATGGGCTTGCTATGGTGGCTTGGGACCTGGCTTTGCGCACCGGGCCTACGGCGTGATTGGCAGCCGGCTTTATGCGGTGCCGATTAGCCGCGGTGCTTTGGTCGTTGCGGGTATTGCCGCCCCAGAGTGGCGCTTTACCGGTGGCGGCGTTACTGGTAGTGGCCGGCTCGGGTGGTGCGTCTATGAAATCTGGCCCGCCAACAACTGGCCTCGAATTAAACCTTATTGTTTGATGGCTCAAAAACCAAAGCGCAGGGTAAACGTTCGTCGCCCACCATGTCGCCATCAAGGCCGTAGGTCATACCCCATTCGCTGCGTTTCAGGTTGGTTTCGGCGCTGATGCCCAAGGTATATTCCTCGTTGCCCGAACGGATTAAAACCGCAGATTTGTGAGTGTTACGTTTAACAAAAACCGGGAAGTTGGTTTTTGCGCCGAGGGCATCGCCAGGTCCCCGGTGACCTGACCCGGTGTTATCGCCGGTGGTGTTGGAAAATCGGTCACGGTGAAAAGCGATGTCGGGGTGCTTGGAAACGGGTTTCGAGGAAGTCTTTTGTGGTTTGACATCTCGACGCGCTTTTGTTGATTGGTGAATACGCTGGTTGCTTTTGGAATATCAGCTTGCCGGAACTTGAGCTCACGGGGTTTCCTCGTCGTAAAACAAATTCCCTTCTATTTCGCGGAAACATGCCCATCCACGGGGCTGTAGCCGATGTGCATTAATTTCAAACACCATCGAAAAGTGCTCGTCATCGACCTTGAAGTTGGTCGCTCGGCTGTGAACAGCGGGGGCCGAAGCCAAACAAACAGGCCACTAGAACAAGCGGCTTAGCATTCGGCGCAAGGATTAGGACAGCGATTCGGAAGTACGGTTTTTCTTCAGTGCGTTGTCATGTTGTTCTCTCCGTTGATTTAGAGCCAATATACGTCTAGGAAAAAAAACGGACCAGGTTTAACAGTTAACAAGAAGCGTTGCCAGCCGACAACCGCTGACGAGCAGGAAGGCGCTGCGGCACAAATCGCCACATTAGCGTGACCAAATTTGCCATTACACAGACCTGTCTTGCGGGCGGAAGCTCGGCGGCAGCGGCTGGGGTATCCAGGGCAGAGCCCAGGCAAGCCACTAACAAATCCATAGCGCATCAGGCCCAGTGCCATTACCCAGGCGCCACTTTGCCAATGGCGAAAACCATCAGGCACCAGGCCGAGATTAAATAGTGCGTCCAGTTCCATATCGAATCTGGCGCCGAAACTCACTGGTGCGTTGGGTTGCGCCCGCGCCAACTGACCGTCACGCCGTCCATATCAGTGCCAACAATGCCGCACGGATACCACCAAAGGCGGTTAACCGCAGTCAGCACCTGCGGCCACGCGCAGGGCAATGGCCACCAATTACAATGATTCACGCAACCCCCGCGCAGCCCAGAGTTGCCGGTTGGCCCAGCAAAATCTTGGTGCGCGGCCAAGCGTGATAGCACATTCGTCTAATGGCGGCATAAAGAATGATGGTTACCGTGGTGGCCAGTGGTGGACGGCGCAGCCTGGGTTGAGCCAAACAGGCTGAATCACCAGTGCGCACATAAAACCGCCAGCACAACGGCCACTTCCCACAACAGGGTCCATCCATGGCGCAAGGGCTCGCACCCGAGGTGCTGAATTTCATCAGTGAACTCCGTTAATAATCTGTAGACTGATTGGCAGTTAGATAGGACACACAAGGAGTATTGGGAGTGAGTTCACAAATGATGGCTCATCGCACGCGGCGACACGGGGCATTCTGGACGACCGCGCTGGCAAGGGAAAATACTGGACAACGGCTTTGAGTGACCCGCCAGGGCACGAGTTGCCGGTCACTACCGACACTGAGTAACCGTGCAATCGTTGTGGTTACTTCCGGGTCAGCCGTGGGCACCCGAAATCTCATGCGTATTTCCAGTTGGCCGAGTGCCTGCCCAGCGAGGCACCAGAGTATGCGCGCACCTTTTTCAGCAGGAGATTGTTCCCTTTGGCCGTTAAATACGGTACGCCAATGTGGCGAGTTGTCAGTGGCCCCTGAGGGACTTAGCCGGCAAGGACGGTATTTTGTCTGTACCCACATCAACACGTTATAAAGTGCCTGCTTCGGCTGTAACGCCTTTGCCGCGGGTTACCTGCGCTCGTGCAATATTGCAGCCCAATATGGAGGACCGCTGTAAATGGCCTTTGGATGCCATGCCCCGGCGTGGGCGACCGGCATTGCGGTGGTGCGGGGTGGTGTTGTTGGCCTGCTGGTAGGCCTGGTTAGCCAGCGCCATACGGAACCCACGTTCGTCGCTCTGGACCACCCAACCCCCGGTCGCGAAGGCGGTGGCGCGTAAGCTGGGCCTGAACTTCGCCAGCCGAGCAGCTTGATGATTTTGACCTGGTGATTTCATGCCGTGGCAAAGCCGCCGGCCCTGGCGACAGCCCTGGGCCTTGGCCGGTCCGGAGGCAACGGTGGTGGGAAATGAGCTGGTACCGGCGACCCAGCCGTCAACGCAACCCCTTGGGCGCGGCTTTTCATCCCCGCCGCCTGACCCTGAAAATCCAGCCAAAGGGCGTGGATTAGGCCCGCGCTCCGCCAGCCGCGCTGGGATTATCGGCCGGCGCCTGATGACTCGCTCCTGGACTTGCTGCAAGATCGGGTTAACGCTCTGATCAGCGCAGGAAACCCCGTTCGCAGCAAATGCCCGCAAAATCATGGGCGCAAATTCTGCCCACGGTATGATACCTTATGCCATCGAATCGTTATTAGGTCATAGTCTTTTATAGCCAGCTCTTGCCACAGAAGCTACTGACATTATGTTTTGCTAAAGCGGAGAGTTAAATGTACAGCTGGACGTTCGCGATCACATCATTGATCGCCCACAGTTTTAACGGGAAATTTTTGGGCCGGGCCCCAGAAAAAACCACGGCGGCCACCTATATCGTTTGACCGTTAGCTTTTGAGGCGTAAGGACCCGCCTCGACCACGACGACTGATGTGGACAATTGGGCCTGGCTTCAGAGGCAGGTTGAAAGCACTTGCTGGCGGAGTTCAACATGAAAAATCTTGGACGACGTGAGGAATTCAAGGCCGCAAACACCACCACTGAATTTATGGCAAGGTTATATTAACGACTTTGCAGCGGCGATTCGAGCCGGCCAACTGGGGGAGTCAGGCAAGGGTGTTGAACGCCTGAAGGTAAACCTTGGCGGAATCCCATTATTGCCTGGGCAGCTACCATGGCGGACATGTGAGGTCCAGCCAGGAACTGCTGTTTGTTTGTACCGGGTGATCCGCCAACAGAAACACCGGTGGTTATCGCTACGTACGCGAGTTAGTAGCCGCGCTCCAACCAAGCCGGCGCGTTAAAATCAGCCAGGTTATATACGAATAGCGGGGGTTGCAGGCCAGTTGCCGCAGCCCACACGGTGGCACTAACGGCCCATGAACGAGTTGGCTTGCGAGTGCGGGTCAGAAAACAGTCTTGGGTGGTGCTCGGACGGACCTTGCCATGGAGCGCTATGCCAGAAATACTGAAGCACACCGGTCACGGCTCAATCTGTTTGACGGTGGGATTCACCATCGCTGGCCGATGAAACGGGCCTTGAGCTCGCCAGCAAGCGCGCTGGTATTTTGCCGCTGAAAAGCGGGCGCTGGCCGCGGTGCCCCACGTTTGACCACCAGCCGCTTTACCGCAGAACGGCCTCGGGCTTTGCGTAGCGTCAAACCGAAGTCCATATTGCCTGAAACCGCGGTGTTGAAAAGCCAGTTTGCGTCTGGTGCGCTGGAAACACCTCTGCCAATGGCAACGGTTGACGTTGCAAAAAACGGATACGGCTGTTTATGCGTGGCACAATTGTCACCGCGTAAGGCCCCAGCATCAGTGGTAGAAGCTCTCCGCGTTGAAAGAGTTGTCATTGGCAGGTGTGTTTCTTGTGGGCGCCTGTGATCGCGATTCGCACTACGCCGAGCAGTGCGCCAGCAGATTCAGCAGGGGCCGGTTTGTGTTCGCGTATTTCGCTAAACTGGCGAAGTGGACGCGATGCGCTGCGCGCTTACAACAATGCCGATGTCTTTGTGTTGCCGTCCGCTGTATGAAGGTTATGCATGGTGATTTGAGAAGCACTGGGCGTTCCGGTTTACCGATTATTTCCTCCAACGGTGGCGGCGTTATTGCACCCCGGCCGATCGCCCCGGCGTTGCGATGTACACGCGGGGGATGTGGCAAGCGTTGCGGTGGAAACGTCTGGGTCGTTGGATTACCAACCCTGACGCTCTGGCGCAAGCCCGCCTCAGGGCCGAGTCCGAAGTCGCTGCGTGTGCGCACTTGGGCTGATACAGCGCCGCCTTTACGGCAGCGCTAACCGACCTTTTCAAAGCATCACCCGCATACGAGTTCAGCGCTGACTGGCTCAAGCCTGCCGACAGCCGGCGGGGACTATAAGGGCGCGGTCGCAAAACCTCAACGCCATGCTTTTTTTTTTTTGTTTGGCCCCCCGGGGCGATTGGCTGCAACAGAAATCGGGGTGGACCTAATAAGGCCACAAGCGCCACCCTTGTCGATCTGGGTACCGGGGCTGGGTCTAAATGTCGGGTATTTGGGCTAAGCGTACTGATAACCCGCCAGAAGTGGCTTTGATCGCCAGACACGGGTCTGTTTGGCAGCCGGCAGCGGCCGCGACTAGAGCCGCTGGGCTGAGTGTTGAGCCCCCCGGGGGCTTTACAGCTTTTACCACAAACGTTTGCGCGGGGCGTTATTCCCGCGGATTACACGCCTTGGTGACCCGCATCCGGCGCTGATGACCTGTGTCGGTTCCAATGGTTGCAGGCGCTGGGTAAAAGAAAAGGTCGCCGGACAAACGCGCGGCCCTCCTATTGGTTTGTGTTGAAGCTAACGCCGGGGACGCTTCGAGGCTTAGCCCCCGGGCACCCTGATTGGGACCGATCTGCTGCCGCGCACTTGGGTGGAATCAACACCAGCACGGCGATAAAGGCCTTGGGGAAGCGGCGCTGGGGCCAAGCGCCAACTGCAAGCGCTGCCGCAGAAACTGGCAAAAGCTGTTGGGCTATGGAAGGTGCATTGCGCCAGTGATGGCAGCCTCGGTCTGCGAGAAGGGTGAGGGTTGCAGGGTGAAGGTGAAAAGCATTGCTTTGAAAAAGCTGGCGCGCCCAAACGTTGATTTTGCCACGGCTGGTTAACGCCGCCAATTCCAGCAGGAACGTTGGGGAATTTCAAAGAGCACACGTTTTAAAGGTTCTTCTGGGGCTTGACGCCAAGAAGGAAAAACGGGCAGCTTGGCCACAGGGGGAGTTGCGCCATTTACGGTGTGCCATGGAATAAATCTTGCTCGCGTTTGCCCGCCAAAAGGGCCGGGGAGGCCGGTATGTCTGCTAAGGCAAAACGGGCGTGCTGGGCACCGCCTGCTTGGCGCTGGGCTGGCGAGTAATCTCTCTCTTTTT
>Ga0163217_1104337_pt1 | contig 16086 bp, 21 predicted proteins | sample SynspAceP_FD_185933 | JGI IMG/M metagenome (GOLD analysis project Ga0163217, IMG submission 185933) | Saline lake microbial communities from Ace Lake in Antarctica - Synechococcus sp. Ace-P (PacBio error correction) | ecosystem: Environmental > Aquatic > Non-marine Saline and Alkaline > Saline ... | reverse complement strand
GCCCAAGTGCTTGGGCTGTGACCAATTGGGGCCGGCGCCGCACCAGCTGGGCGGGCAGCTCACCGCGCTGCAGATCGCACCCCCAGGCCTCCGAGGCTGGGCGATCCCCCCCGGCCAGCCACAGGTGATCGAGCCCGGCACGCGGCGGAGTTCGATTCGGTTTTTGAAGCGCTGGTCGGCGTAGAGGGTTGAGCCCGCACGCTCCGGCGTTCGCCTGGGCGCGGGCCTTGGGATCGAGTCCGTCGTGGGAGGGCCATGCCGAGTATCGGAGGCTTTAAGCTGCCGCTTGCCCTGGCGATCGCTTCAGCAGGCCACTGCGCAGCCGGCGACATCGCAGCTGCGCCTCCCCTAGCCCCACACGCTCACTGGGCCGGTGCTGGCCCAACGGGTGAGGTATGGACATCGCCGGCTTTGCCCTTGAAGCGGCGCTTGCTCCGCAGGGGCTCAGATCGGAAAGGCCCGAAGCGGGCTTCCAGGGCATGTATAGCAACGGGTTCCAGTGATGTCCTGGGCCAGACCCACCGCAGGTTGTCACCGCCTCAGGTCGCTCAGGAGACGGGCGTGCAGCGAAAACTCCATGGGGGGGCGAAATCTTGAGGCCGCGATCGTAGCCAGGGCTCCACGCCTGCCCTGACGGAGTTTCGCCGAGGTCGCTGGGGTGAAGGGCGTCGCCAGGCGTTGGGCGCGTTTCCTTGTTGAAAAAGAAGGGGTGGCAGCGGCGGATCAGCGCCTGATCAAGGGACTTGGCGCGCCCTTTGCCGCGACGGCACGTCGCCCAGAAAGCGGATGCTGGAGGCTCTTGGAGGTTGGGCTTGCTTGCAGGCTCGCGTAGGCCGCCGGTAGGTTTTTGCAAGTCATGGTGCTCGCTTCCAGCGCAGTATCGGCCGCGAGGTCTTCGCGATGTTTACAGAGCAAAGGGAATGTTGAGGGTGGGGCGGCTGGTCAATCACCACATTAGAGCGCCGCCCGTTCTAGTCTTGCGCGGCAGTCGCCAGAACGGCGGCTCTGGGTGAGGGCCGCGGGTTGAGTGGGCAGCCAGGCAGCAGGGATCGGGGCCCAATTGCACAGGCCGTCCCGTGGCGAACGGCTGCCCTGGACTGGGGGCCATTTTCTTCCCCCCCCCGGTAGGCTGGTGGTGGATTGGGTCCCAGTGCCTTTTGAACAGCGGGGCTGCGGAATGGCCAGCGATTTGCCAAGGCGAGGCATTGCGTGCCGCACAGGCAGGCAGCAGGGGCAGAAACGGCCGCGCCGGGTCCATTCACCGCTGCAGGCACCGCCGGGAACGTCACCCTGTCGAGCGGGGTTTGGACATCGCGCCGGCGCAGGCTCCGGCCAAGGCCCCTTACGGAAGCTCACTTGCAATCAGGCCTTGACAGTGTCAGGGGAGCTGCAGCGTTGCTGCAGGATCGCCAGGTTCCTGGAACGGCGCATGGCCGCTCGGCGGGCACCAGCGCTGGACCCACGTCCGGATCAGGCCCAGCTGAGCCTGCAGCTGGGCTGTGTGGCCGCAGGTTGAGATCCGAGGGCCAGCAAACCGTCCCCCCGGGGGGGGGGGGGGGGGCGGGGCTTCGCCCGTTAAGCGACGCCAGCGGGGTCCAACAGTGCACTCGGCGGGCTGGAGGCCCGCACCGTTGCAGGGTCGTCGATGCCGTGAGTTGAACGCCTCCGCTGCAGCCGCAACAGCAGGTCCACCTGATTAGGAGTTGATGCCGGGCAGGCGCGCCAGTCGGCGGCCGTGGCCCTGTTCACATCAGATGCAACCAGGCAGCAAGCTGACAACTCATTCGGCGCGTTGCGCAGCGCAGGTCCGGTCTGGGCCAGTTCAACCGCAGATCCCGCTCGTTCATCGGCACCCGCTAGGCCGCGGCGCTGGCCGGTGTTCTTTGGGCAGCCGGAGTGGTGCCGGGCGGGCCGGGGCGGACAGCTGTTCCGGTCCGACACCAGCAGGCGGCGGCCGCGCATCCAACCACTGCCCCTTGGCATGGCGGCACTCCGCCAACGCACAAAACTGGCGAAGTTAGCGGTAGGGGCGGCTCGATTACGTCAATCCGCCACTCCCGCAAGCAGTTGCCGCCAGATCGCTCCTATTGCACCACGGGCTAGCCGCTTCCATGGGGTTTCTTCGATTCCGGATCGTTAAGGGACGAGGCAAAAACGCCTGTATCGGCGACTACCGAAGCTCACCACAGCTCGGGGGCGGAATACGGCAAAGATTCGACCGGGAGCAAGAAATTGTTCATCGAGCGGATGTAAACGTGATTGCGATCGTACCGGGTGTCATGAACGGCTTCGAGTCGTCAGGATTTCAGGCCAAGCTCACCGTGGAGCGCTGCGGGCACCAGTCGGCCAGTTCGGCATGACACCGAGCAGTATGTTCGCCAGATGAACAAACCCTGGAGGGGATGAGCGGGAGCTGGGCGCTGAAGGGGTGAACCTGCCATGGCTGAGCGAGCGGGGAGGTCAGCAGGGTCGCTTGCCTCGATCGCCGGCAAAGAGGAAGGGCAGATGGTGGGGGCGGCGCAGAGCAGGGGTTTTGGCTTGCCGCCGTGCTGGGAGGGGGCTTGGCCGATGCTGTTCAATGGACGGTGGGCGATTCTGATCAAATCATGGGGGCGCGGCTTCGCGAAGCAGAGCAAGCGGCCGGCCCTGCGATCAGTTGGGAATCGACCACCGGCAGCGACATCCATCTCGGGCCACAGATCCTTGTTTCGCAGTTAGTTCGTGGGAGTTATCAGGACGCCGGCCACACCCGCCGTTCTGAAATCATACGGCAAGATTTTACACCCGCATCGGCAGATTCCACGCGGCCAAGAGCCCAACCACGGGAGCAGTGGGCGCGACGCGTGGACGCCAACGCCGCCACCTACCTGGCGCTGGGCCAGGCCAGCGCCGGCGCACGCCCTGTTGGATTTCCAGACCCGGACGGCTGAGGTACGCGCGCAACAGCGAATGGTCGCCAGGCCTGGATCTGGCCAGGTGATCGAGCTGGCTGGGCACCGCCACGGTGGGGGCAGATGCTGGCAAAGAGGAGTTCGCAACCGCTTAAGCTCCGGCACGCCGATCAGCTGCACGAGTTCCTCTACCGCTGCTGCAGGGCTACGATCGGTCGGCGGTTGCGCTCCGCTGGAGCTGGGCGGTACCGACCAGAATTCATGTGGCGATGGGGCCGCGATCTGCAAGCGCATTTCGGCAGCGACCCCAGTTCGGGGCGTTGCTGCCGATCCTGCGGGCTTGATGGCGGTGCAGAAAGATGCAGAGAGCTGGGCAACACGTGGGGCCTCTGTGACGACGCGCTCTCGATTATTCGAAGGCTGGAGAAACGCCCGATGCGGTGGTGGATGAGTACCTCACCTGCTCACCGGCTGAACCTCACCAGAGGGCTGCGACCGGCGGACGGAGCGCCAGAAGGCGTGGCCCTGGCGATTCACCGCCGGCCGCCATTGCAGGCTGGCGGCGGCTGGCGGCCCAGGGCCGATGCCGCGGCCTTGGTAGCCGCAGGCATGGCAAGGCTGCAGGCGCGCTGGGTTCAGCCGGTACGCGAGGCGACCGTGCGGAGGGTTTCTGGCGGCGTGGAGTTCCCCATGAGGCCTTTGCCCTGCTGCGCGGAGGCTGGGGCTTTTGCGCAGCAGGTCGGCGGGCCCGGCGGCAGATCAGGGGGGTTAGCAGTACGGCTCGATGGCGACCAAACTCATGCGGACCGGTAGGCCTTCGCCGCCGCGAACTGGACGGAGGTTTGCTGCAGCTCGGCAAGAAAACGTTCGGCGGGTCTGATTGGTACTGACGGGTGGATCTTTTAATCCTGAGCAGCGGTCGGTGAACCCCTGTTTGATCCCAAAGTGGGCGGAGATGCCGCTGTCGATCAGCGTGGCGCTCGATTACCCAGAGGCCGCCTTGGCCCTGCGCTGGTGGATCGCCTGCCGAGCTGCGCTGGGTGAAGGTGGGCCTTGGATAGTGTTCATCGCTTGGGGCCGGCGTCGTCATTGAGCTGCGCCCGCCGCGGCCTTGCGGGGGTTTCTGGATCTGAAATTCCACGAATCCCAGCCACCTGGGCCGGGGCTGTGGGACAGCGCCGCCCGCTGGGAGCGGGCTGATCACGAGATGCCGTGCGGCCGGAGACAGGCCTGTGCGGCGGCCAGGCGCGGCGGTGTGGCCGGAGCGCGCAGGCGGGATTGCCCGGCTCCCAACCTGTGGCCGTGACCGTGCGCTTTACAAGCTGGGAGCCGTCGCTTTCGAGATGACTGGCTGTTGGCGACCCCTGGAGGCGCACAGTCACGCCTCGCGGCCCTGCGGTGGCCGCCGGTGTGGGGCGGTAGTGCCGTCTGGCTCCGCCATGAGTGGGGCGGGCTTGCGGGCAGTCCCCCGCCCCTTCCTGCTGAGTGAACACCCGGGCATCGCCCGAGGGGAGGCGCGGCCGGCGACCAGGGCCCGCGGTGATGGGACCCCATCAAGCCCTGGCGGCGGGCCAGCTTGCTGGTGTCGGCGGCCGATCCGTGAGGCCAGCGATCCTGGCGGCAGCCTTTGGCGGCCATTGCCATGGCGGAGGAGCCATCGGGCAATCTGGGGGCTGGCCCAGCGTGCAGGTGACGGGAACAACCCGGGCCGCCGCGAGAGACTCGTGATAGTGGTGGTGCTGGGCGCCGGTCTCGCCGGCTGATGGCGGCCCGGGCGCTGCAGGTGGCCGGTACCGCTCGCGTTGCGCTTGATTCGAGAGCAGCCTGAGCTCGGCGGGCGCGCGTTGGGTCGGCCAGCGGTCTGCAGCTGGCTGGTGGGGAGATCGGTGGCAGCTTGTCCGGGACAGCAGGAACCCCTTGGATCGGACCTGGGCGGCCAGTGGGTGGGCCCCAGCCAGAGCCGCATGCAGGCCTGCTCGATCGCCACGGCATTCGCCGCTATCGAATTCGCCCATAGGGCAAGGACCGTGTGTGTGTGTGCGCGGAAAGCCGCTGCAGCTTCGCCGGGGTTCTTCCAGGGGTTTGCCGGAAGGGCCAAGCACGGCAGTGCCGACTGCCGACTGGAACGAGCCATGGCGGCCCGTGCTGCGCTTCTGAGAGCTGGTGGCCCAAATTGCCCGAAGGTACCCCACCACATCCGCCGCCGCTGAACTCGATCGCTCAGCTTTCCCAGGACTGGATCGACGCCCAACCTCCCACACCCCTTCGCCGACCTGGTATTTCGCCTATGTTCTTCCGGCCGTCGGCTTCTCGCCCAGCGGAGCCGAGCAGGCTGTCGCTGTGATTGTGCTCTGGGGCCAGACGCACCGGCCTCAGGGCGAGCAGCCCGGAACAGGAGCTGCTGCCATGGCGGCGCGGCCAGGCTACCGGCCTGCTGGCCGCACTGGGCGAGGGGTGGTTGCGGTTGGGCGGAGCCGGTGCGGCCGTGCTGAAAGCGTGGTTCAGGACCAGCGCGAGGGCAACTCCAGGAGCTGGGGCGCTCACCGGTTCTGGTCCAGGACGACCGAGCGCACTACCCCTGGCCGTGCCGGCGATCGTGGCGATGCGCCGGCGATGGCGCCGCCATGCACTTCATGCACGGAAACTGCCCGCCGAACGCCTGGAACTACAGCGGGAGATGGGCGAGGGGCGCCTTGCGCAAAAAATGCTGGGTGGTGTACACAGCCCTGGTGCGCAGCTGGGGCTCTCGGGGAAATCCGCCATCGGTTGATTCGCCCTGGGTGGAAACTCTGCGCCGACAGTCCGATCCCAAGCGGTTGGGGATGTGCTGGCCGCCTTCGTGGTGGGCCATCGGCTACCAGCCTGGGCAAAAGCTGGACGAAGCGGAGCAGAAGCAGGCGGTTGCTCGGCGAATTCTGGCTGCTATCTGGCGCAGGCCTACTCCGGCGGCCTTTTGTGGTTCAAGACTGGCCGGGACCATCACGTTTCGTGGGCAGGCACGGGGGCCTTATGCCGCCTGGATGCCGCCGCGGGCTGTGAGCCGTTGCGCGATGCCCTTGCGCCAAGAGCCCATGGCCCAGAGTGGTTCTTGGACGAGGCACCGAGTGTGGCCGAGCGCTGGCCAGGATTTTTCGAGGGCGGCGGTGCGCAGCGGCGAAGACGCTGCGCAGCGGTTGCCAGCAGCGCTCGACTGAGCCGCCGTTCCCATAACTTTGGCAGACAAGCCTCCTGCACACCCCCCGACGCCATGCCCAAGCTCCTGTCCTGGCCTGTGGCCCTGTTTGCTGGCCCGTTACGCACCAGCCCCGATTGGCACCAGGCCGCCCGATCGGGCCTTCTCGCTGCCGGCCCTTGCCCTACGCCAAACGCGGCGGCTAAAGAGGCGGCAATTGAGGCCACCCGATTGGGCGATTCACCCGACCGCCATCACAGGGCATCGTGAACAACCCTGAAATGCATGGCACAGTAGGCGCGGAAACCGGATTGCGCGGCCTGTGAGTCGGATAGCGCTGCTGAGCGGCCTACGCGGCGCGTCGAACGCGAGCGCAACAACGCGGCGGCACTGGAACACAGCTTTTTCTGGGCCTCGCTGACGTCGCCCGGCCGGGAGCACCATCGCCCGAGCTGCTGACGGATCGATCGCGATTTCGGCTCCTTTCGAGGCGTTCCAGGCCAGTTTCAACGAGCGGCGGAAGGCAGGGCGCTTCGGCTCGGCTGGGTGTGGCTGATCGTCAATTCCGAAGGAACCGCTCGAGGTGGTTGAGACGCCAACCAGGACAACCCAGCTGATGGACTGCCAGAAGGGCGGGGCGCCACGCCGCTGCTCGGCAACGATTGTTGGAGCACGCTCTACCTTCAGTACCAAGACCGCCGCGCCGACTACTCGACGCCTGGTGCGTCAGTGGTGAACTGGCCGGTGGTGTCCGATCGCTACGCCAAGAGTGGGGCCTGATGCATCAAGCGGCTCGATCAGGCCTGTTCGATAAAAAGGCTTGACAACGCCCGGCACCTACGTGAGGCCCCGTCACTGCGCTCCGCTCCCGCCGCCGCCTTTGAGTGTACGCGTTGTGCTTGCAGGGGGGCGATCGGCCTGCTGCGTGCTCGATCGCCAGTTCCACACCCTTGGTTGGCACTGCAGCCGGATTCGGTGATGATGCAGAGATTCAAACAGAGGCCCCTACCAAGCCGGCCACGTAAGGATTTTCTTGCCTTGGTTCCCAGCCCAGGGCAGCACCGAGGGCGACAGTGGCTCCTCAGCTGGAGCGCCCCGGTTCGGCTGAGGTTCAACGCGGGCAACGCTGCTCCGATCCCCCGCGTCCGTTTCCCAAGTCCCTGGACGCTGCCTGGAACCCATAGCCAGCGCCGCGACATTCAGGTGGTCCAGGCCAGGCTTATCGCTTTTATCCACCGGATTACACCCCTGGTTCCACGCCTGGCCCGAGTTGTGCGCTGGCCCTTGATTTGCTAGCGTTGGCGCGGCGTCACGGCTGTGGAGGGTTTGCGAGGTCCGAGCCATGGCCCGTTTGTTCGCCGATGGCCAGGCGGCCGGATCCGGCTCTAGATCGCCTTTCGCCATCCATCCCACCACCGAACCCGCTTAAGGTGATGGCCCAGTTGGTCTGGAAGGAGGGTAACCCAAGGGCGGCCCGGCCGCAAAGTGCCCCTGGCGCAGGCACCGTGCACGGCCAGTTTCCTCTAACGACAGAGGGGCAGCATTCCGTCTGGCCGGCCGGACGGCCGGCTGGATGCTCTCGAAACTGGGCGGGATACACAATCAAGCGCGGCAGGCTCGATCGCGGGCCCTTGAAAACGGCCCGCAACCTGTACTGCGGCCAATAGGCCCACTTCCCGCTGGCGATCGCGCCGGAAGGGGCACCAACAAACCACGGGGACTGCTAGCCCGCTGGACACCGGCCTGGCCAGATGGCCTTCTGGTGCTTGACGATGATCTCGCCGCCCGAGGGGTGACGAACGGGTCGTGATGTGCTGGCTGGCGCTGCAATATCACCTGGGGCTGTGCAGACTGGAAACCGGATCGATTTCAGCCTTGCTGGGCGGAATGGAAAGGAGACCTGCTGGGAACTCACCAGCAAAAACCGGTGGACAATGCAGAGAACCCGAAGAGGACAGCTACGGCCGTCGATCTCAACCTGGCCGAACAACTTGCTTTGGCCAGCTGGAAAGACTTTCTCTACGGCCAGACCCCAAGTGCAAGACCCACTGACAGACACAAGGGCAGACAGAAACGCCCAGCAGCGCGAGAAAAGAACCCGCCTTATCCGGCCAGGATCGTATGCGCCTGCAGGAAGAGGCGGGCCCATGGCGCAGGCTGACAGGCCCATTTCAGCGACGGCCCAAGGCTCGATCGTGGAGCGCATGCCACCGCATCGAGCCAGCGCGTTTCTGGCAGCATGACCGCACGAATTTTCTGGAGGGCCAGCTCGCCCTTGAGCCTCAAGGCCTGGCCGATGGAGCGCCCAGGAAGCGCCATACAAATGAATCACATCGCGGCTGCGGAGCAGTTAGCCAATCGATCAGCGGCTCCTGAGTGTGGCGGGAAAAACCCAGCATCGACCGCTTACGGCGAGCTGCTGCTTGATCTCTGGGGGCGATTCGGCCTGTGATACCGATAGTCCCCAGAGCGGATAGCGGCCCCCCTATCAGTTAGGGGCCGCGGAGGGTGACGATCAGTAGGTGGGGGGAGATCGAATCGAGGTAGGAGTGATCCAGGGCAGGGACTCTATCGCTTTCGGATCGCACAAGGAACCGCCGTCGACCAGCTCACACGCAGAGCGGATTCCGCAGTCCGACTGGGAAGGCCCGCGATGCTCGGCTGAGGCAACCGGCCGAGGCCAGACTAGGCGCCAGCGATGGCAGAGGAACCAGCTCGGCATTACAGCGAATTCAGAGCGCTATGCAAGATAGTTTGCGACCCGAGGGATGTGTAGCGCATCACAGGGCGCGAGGCGCGGAGCACTGGCTCCGAGCGCAGGACCCGTCAGGGAAAACCGGCTGGAATCCCGCAACATTAGGCAACGAGTGACAGCAAGGATTGAGGTCGTGACCCCTGGGTACTGAATCACGATAGCCAGACGCCGCCTCAAAGACTACTCACCGGTCAGCGCCAGGCTCGGTGGCCACACAGAGGCCGAAATTCGCCAAGCATCGCCTCCAGCACGCCGGGACGGCCCTCCACCAGCGACAGGGCAGCAGAGACCTCGGTGAGCTGCAACAGGGCCACGTTGTCGCAGTCGGCTTCATCGCCAAAACAAAAAACAACCACACAAAAAAAAAAAAACAATAAACCAACATCGGGGTCGTCGGAGCTCGCCATCAGGTTTGACCGCGCAGGGGGGCCATCGCCGAACGATCAGCAAGTACGCAGCCTGGGGGCGGCACCCAGCACGACAGGCCTTCAGCAAAGGGCTCCACGTTCTTCTCCGGGCAACCCCCCGGCCCATAGTAGAGGAACGACCGACGGACCTCGGGACCGCCTGCGCAATGGGCGAGTTCGGCCGTGTCGCGGCCGAAGTGGGGCAGGTGTGCCAACGGGTCGGTGTCCACACCACGTTGGGGATGACAGCCAGCCGACTCTCGCGCACCCCCAGCCGGGCGAGCAGCTCGGCTGCCGATACGGAAGAACACGATCACCCGGTCGAACTAGGCCAGGGGTCGGTGACATAGATCTGATAGTGGTCGACTGCTGGGTACCGGCCGGACAGGATTTGCGCAGGGCCCGCCCATCAAAAGCCGGAGCGAAGGTGGACCACCAGCGGCACACCCAGATTGCTGGCAAGGTCTGGCAACGCGAAAATCCCAGCGGCGAGAGGGTTTGAGGCTGGCGTGGACGACGGCAGGCTTGAGGCTGTTCAAGCGATATCGCGCAGCTGGTCCCGTTGCGCTCCGGGCGGAAGGGATGGTGTAGGCGTGGGATATTGACCGATAGTGGCAAGGCCCACATCACCGCTGTCGCCTTCCGATCGGCCAACCGCCTGGATCGGCTCTTCAGCACTGCCTCGGGTCTGGCGGCCTTCGAGTTTGCAGGCACATCCCAGCCAAACCCAGGCCAGAATGACGATTATCGAAGTGGTGATGAAGCTTGATGCCGGTGGCCAGCTGCTGGAGGCCGCTTCGGTGGTGGAGAGCCGTAGGGAGTTTGCCGCAGAAAGGGGATTTCTTGGCCCAAGCAGGCGATTATGAGCCACCTGCCCGCTCTCTGAAACTGGAACGTAGCAAGCGAACGCCATGGGCTGCCTTCAGCAAGGGCCGCGACAAGCGGCGATTGCCGCCAGGATCCAGAGCACAGCAGAGCCCGTAACGACTCACCACCCGTTCCGCCAGGAACCAAGCGGCTGCTGGAGCGCCGATTGTGGATCAGATTTGTTCTGCAGGACCGAACACCTTGCCGCGCAGGGGACTCTGGCGTGCTCTTCCTGGATGGTGTCTGGCCGGGATCGCCAGCAGGAGCAACCAAGGACACAAGCAATGACCAAGAGCGGCCAGCGTGAGCCACAAGTTGCCGTGACTGGGCCAGCAGGACCAAGGGCTGAACGGAATATTCAGTTGCCCAGTCCGGAGGTAGGCCATGCAGCGTTCGGCGCAGGCATTGACCGAGTGGGCCACGGGCCAGGGCGCCCACCGCCATTTAACCACGCCGCTCAATCGCCAGCAGGTTCCGAAACTGGTGTTGGGCCCGAGGCCTGGATGGAATGAAGACCACAGGTGAATCGCCAGAACGTTAAAGCGCCGCAGAATGCCTGTATAGAAGCACCAGCTGGAGCATGGCGCTGCGCAGGCGGGCCGTCGCGCAAGACGTCCGTTTCCTTGGGCAAATTTCACTCCAGACGCTGGTCCGCGTTCTTGCCGCGGCGTTTCGCGAATCGAAATGTGCTTTGATCTCAAAAGCCAGCCAGCCACGATCAGCAGATGACGGGCAAAAGCACCGAACTCGACCGCCGCCGAATCCCGTTCGCGCGAAAGCCGTTGCGCAGCAACCGCCAGCACGGATCCCCAGGGCAAGCCCACGATTCGTGGGCACCCATTGCTGGGGTGGGCCTTATACAGGAGAAATCGCTGGCAAAAGCAGCGGCCTGGGCACAAATCAGTAGGGGAATGGCAGCTGGCTCAGCCGGGAGCGAGAACTGGTTTCAGCACCGATTCGAGCAGGCTCATCCCGATTCAATCCCCAGTACCCACTCAGGCCGAACGATTTAGGGGCCAGGAATAGGGCCAGGGGCGCAGCAGCCCCAGGCGCGCGCGGCATTTGGAAGCGACCATCACCTGACGCTTGGGCCAGCGATCCGCCCCAGGACACCAGCCACCGTTGCCAGAGAGCATGGCGGGAGGTATTGGCGACATAGTCCCTGTGGCCAGCAGGCGTGATCATTTGGGTGCGGGTCTCGAAGTCGAGCGCAGGTGCGGCAGCTCGGCCCAAAGCTCGTTTGTCCTGGGGGGTGTCGGTGACCCAGTACTGGGCGATCAGGAACACCCTCAGCACGATGTAGAACCTGTCAGCCAGCTGGGAAGAAGATCTGCCCGGATCCACAGCCGCCGGAACGTTCGGCAGGCCAGCACCGCCTTAAGCCTTCTTCCCTTTCGGTGGATCCTGCTTGGTTTACGTCCTGTTTTGGCTGCGCGCATCGGCCGGCCCGGCGGCACCTGGGCGTGGGTCTGGAGTATGCGCTCAGGTGTCAACCGTTACGGGGCAATGATGGCTACAGAGCCATGGCCAACCGGGTGGATGCTCGAAACAGCCGCGGCAAAACAGGCTGAAAGGCACGGCAGCGGCGGCCCAGGTGTTCGGCGCCCCAGACCTCCACCAATTGCAGCAGCGCAGCCATACCCTGTCGGGCCCGATCAGGGTTCCGTCCGGCGTCGGGGCCAGACCGGGCCGCCGGCAGGACGCTGCACAGGCAGCTCCGACGGCATTAAGCACCAGCACGGCACCTGCTTCGGCCCCAATCAGCAGGCCAGGCTGCGGCAGAGGCGCAGCGCCTAGTCCCAGGATTCCCAGGGGGGGCTCCAGCGCACGGCCGATGCGGGCGCAGCTCTGCAGCGGCAGGCACGTAGGGCCGCCGAGGGCGAGCAGGTGCACCGCTGCCTGCCCGCGATCGCCAAGCCTCGAGTTGGGCTGGATGTTCCTTGGGACACCTGCTCCAGCGCGACCCAACTGCATCAGCAAGTCTCGGGACCCGGCCCACCCCATCGCCACTGAGGCACCAGCTGCAAGGGCAGAGTCGGCAAGGGCCTGGGCGGACACGCCAGGGTTTCCAGCTTTGGGCCAGCACTGGCTGTAGCTGCGCAGCACCTTGAGCGACGAACGTCGCAGGCCGCTGCCCCCACTACCTGCAACTGCAGCAGTGACAAACGGCACAGCCGCCGCCAAGTGCTGCGGGCCTGCGGGCGCCGCGGCACCGCAGCCCCGCGTCAGGCCTTCGCATCGCTGAGCAGGTGAGTAGGCGAATCGTTCTCTTCCAAGAGGGCGGGGATTTGAGGCACAAGCCTCAAGCCGCCTCGGACTTCACGCCGGCCCCATCCCCGCTTCTGGCGGGCTTCGTCGATGGGAAATTTGCTGGACGCTGACAGCCAGTGGAGGGTGGACGGCGCAGGGCCTCCATCAGGGCACCCCCCGGCTTGTTGCCCAGCCGAGTGGCTCCGCTTCGACCAAGGCAAAGGCCTGCTCCAGGGTTGGTGATTCCCCCCGAGGCCTTGATGGCGGCACGGCCAGCGCGCCAATTCCCGCAGCTGCCTGAGACCTGCTCGGCGGTGGCGGCCGGCCGAACCACTGCCGGTCTTGAGGAAAGGCGCGGCCGGCCGTCGGATCGGAGCCTCCACGAGGGGAATTGGCAGGGCTTCGCGCCCCAAGTCGACCTGCTTCGAGGATCCCTTCACGGCAGGCCCAGCTCGACAATCGAAGCAATCTCGTCGTAGACGGCGCCCGCCATTTCCATCGGCCAAGGGCACGAAATCCGGCGCCAGACGAGCTTCAGTTCAGCCCCGGCCTCGCGCCGCCGACCTCAGCCTCAGCTCGCATTGATCGCGTTGAGGCACAGCCGCGAAAGGGAAGGCCACAACGCCATAATTTTTTCCCTTGGTGTCACGGCCCGGAGTCGTCCCGGGGCAACCGGCAGCCAGCGGGAGGACAAGCACACTCCGGCAAAGCCGAAATGCCTGTTGGTCGCAAGGGCAACGCCCAATCGCCTCCGACCCTTGGCTGAGAGGATCGAGCAAGGGCTGCATCGCATCAGAGGAGCAAGGTCAGGGGCGATTCGCGGGCCAAAAGCTCAGGGACTCTTGGATTTGGATCACTCCATTAACCCGTGATTACGGTGATAGACCACCTGGAAATTTTTCACCGCTTATTGCTATCGCGGTAAACATAAAATCGTGGTCAATCAGTTCCAGTTGATTAGAGGCTTTCCTCCAGCCCATTTGCGTGGCATGGAGAAACTAACTTCCGCCCGCACCGCCGGCGGGGCAGGGCAGGCTCACGATCACCATCAGATCACCGGCTGGCATGGCTGCACAGTGGCCTCTTCATCAGCTGATAACCTGCTTTCAAGGCAGACTCTTCGCAGTTTTGATGATGCGCTGGAACGGATTTCGATTTGTAACGCTTGAGCTGACGGTGAGCTTGCCGGCCACCATGTCGATATGCTGGAGTACAGGTTTTCGCTGCGTTCCTGGGCTCGGAATCCAGCCATGCCGTTGGCAAACCGTGACTCGGCCAGTCTGCTGGGTCACCGCGGGTTGCGGCGCGACGGAAGAGATGGGACATCGGCTTCCTGGACGAGACCCTCGAAATTTGGTCTGATCGCCCGACTTAGCTTGGCCTGCGTGTTAATCAGCGGCATGGGGCTGGTAGTGACCTCAGATTTGCTAGTCCGTGATCAAGAGGCTTCATCGAACACCTCTGGCACAAGACAGTGGAAAACAGCAATCACCCCTGCCAGCGGCGCGGAGCACGTTCACTGCATCAAATTCCACGCAACGAATTGAACTGCATTCGAACCACCTTTTGCAGCGGATCCGATCTGGTTTGGATTTCTAGCGGCGAGTGCATGAATTCAACCGACTTGACGCAATCTTTTCAGATCCATTTCGATTGTTCCCTTCCAGGTGGCCTAGGGGGCTGGCAGCGGGTGCTGCAGGCGCGCCTTGCTGGCCGAACTCCAGCGGGCCTGAGCTTGCTGTTAGTGGCAGCACCCGATTGCTACCTGGACGGGGGGCCTTGAGCAGCACTGCGCTTTGATCGGGCCGCAGCGGCCGGCCCCCCTGTTTCTGGATCGATCGGGGAGGAGGAGGATCACCCACCACTGCCTTGGTTCAACTGGTGGCTATCCGTGCTAGAACCTGAAGCCGTCATTGCGCCGACCTCCACCTCCTATCTGCGCGAAGCTGGAGCGGCGGTGCTCGATGTCTTGGCTGTCCTCGGATGGCCGGGCGAGCGCATACGGAGGCCCTGACCTCGGTGTCTGGTTAGAGGGTCAAGAAGGTGGCGGCGTTCGGGGTGGGAGCACGACGCTGGATCAGACAGCACGGTCTAGCGCTGACGTGAACTGCGAGTCTCAGCGGATTTGGCGCCATCGCACCTTGTGGGCCTGATTGATCGTCCGGTAGGCCGCTTTTCGCGACTGGATCCCCGGTCTGCTCCCCCAGCAGGTTGCAACCCCTGCTCCAGACAAAGCGCTGGCCAGCGGTTTGGCTTGACCTGCGTTCGCGACCCTGGGCTGAGCGGCTCTGGAGGTGATATGGTAGGGGCAACCGAGCGGATCCTTCCGTGTGAAAGCAGAGCTGAGATCCATGGCAGGGCCGATTCGCCATTTGATCAGGCAGCCCTGGGCCGCGCGCCATACTGAGAGCGGCCTGGAAACGGCCTCGAGCAGCTCTGGCCGGCCCTTGGCGGAACGCTATTGGGCGAAACGGCTGGCCTGGAGGGCCCCCCACAGCCATTCCGCCCCAGTGCCTAGTATACGGCCTCAACACCGCCATCGCGCGAGGCCGCCGCCCGCCTTTTGCTGCCCTCGGGGTGAGGCGCCGGTGATGTTGGTTGGCCCTCGTTCGCCGGAAAATCTACCCGCTGCTGGTGGCCGATCAGGGCTTGATTGCGGGGCGGCGCGCCGCGCGGTTCGGGGAAGCACGGCGGCCAAATCGATGACTGCGTTTACATCCTCGAGAATTCCCTGGCGCCAATTGGCCTGGTAGGTGGAATCGTCCGAGCGGCTCGGGATCTCGATCTAGGCAGCAGGGCAAACGGCAAGCGCTTCGCGCTTCGTACTGGTGATTTGAGGACGTTTCCGGCTGTGAGTCAGGGACTGTGGCCCCGACCAGCCCCACCACAAGACGAGCCCTGTGACGGCCCGTGCTGGCCCTGCCTGAGCTGGGACGCCTTGCAACAGCGGAGTGCGGCGGGCGCCCCTTGCGGCCCTTACCCGCCGCGTGGACCCCAGCGCCTGGGCCACCTTGCTGTTACACACTCGGGCACACCGGGCGCCCCAAAGGGGTTCCTCCAAGCCCACGCCAACCTGCTGCCACCAGTCGGCAAGGCCTTCGGGGGGCGGTGTCTCCGCAGCCGGAGAATCGGGCGCTCAGGTTGCTGCCGATCTGGCATCTACGCGAGGCGCATGGCCGAAATATTTCCTGCTCTTTCTTGCGGCTGCCGGCAGCCATTACACACACGCTCAAGGCACACTGCGCAGCGATCTCCAAGCGGATCAAACCGCAGTAAAACATTGAATTCAGCGTTGCCCGCCTCTGGAAGCGCTGCTGTGGCCGGTTCGAGGATTTGCCCTCGCTGCCATTTGGCGTCCTCACGGCGGCCGCTTGATCGGCCACGGCCCTGGGCATTTCAGCGGTTCATGCCTTTGCGCGGCCGGCGGGCCCTTCAATTCCTGCACCCTCACGGAACGAAAACCCCCGGCGCGGGCGGCTGCTGGCGGCCGGGCCTGGCGTTGGCAAGGCCTGCCGCTTTTTTGCATGGCGTTGGCTCCGGCTTGTTCTTGGCCCAAGGGTGCGGCAAGCAAACTTGGTGGGGTGGGTGATGCGTACAGGCAATTCAGCCGGCGGCGGTGCCCCTTGGGCTTGGCAACCCGGTGAGAGTGGCTTTTCTTCGGAAAAAAGGGCGATGCGGCATTCGAGCTCCTGGTTGGGCTTAACGGGGGGGGGCTTTCAATTCCCCTCTTTTCTTCCCCTGGTT
>Ga0163217_1106777_pt1 | contig 16088 bp, 22 predicted proteins | sample SynspAceP_FD_185933 | JGI IMG/M metagenome (GOLD analysis project Ga0163217, IMG submission 185933) | Saline lake microbial communities from Ace Lake in Antarctica - Synechococcus sp. Ace-P (PacBio error correction) | ecosystem: Environmental > Aquatic > Non-marine Saline and Alkaline > Saline ... | reverse complement strand
CAAACGGTCGCCCTTGCGGGCCAGGCTGCGGGGCGATCAGCCGGGCGCGACGGCATCGATTGCCGCGCCAGCGGATCGGGGGCTGGGCCTGCTTGATCTGCAGCAGCAGCAGCGCGGCCGGCTCGTCGTCTGCATCGGCACCTTGCGCACCGGCCCCGGCTGGCGTCGACGCCTGGAGATTGGCCTCACCGATGCGCCCCCCCTTGCGCCATACTGTGGCGATTGCCTTCGATCGCCTCAAACGCCTGTTGTGCGGCAGCACATCGGCCCAGGGCCAAAGAAGCAGTCTGCATACCGTGTTGATTGCGCCGCCCAGCCCCAGCTCACGGCGATTGCCCGTGGCGTCGATGCTTTGCACCGTCAGCTGCTTGGCGCGGATCGCCCTGCCGCACCGACGCCGGCCAGCCGCATCGCCACCTCTTCTGGGGAAAGGACGTTGAGCAGCAATGTGCCGCCGGCAGGGCCGCTTCGAGCAGATCGAAGCGGCCAAGAAATCCCATTGTGCAGGCACACCATGTGGGCCTGCTGCACCAGTGGCAGGAGGGATCGGGTGCGGCTGACGCGCAGGTCGAGACGGTGACTGACCTGATTCTTCGAGTCGTAGACGAAGTAGCCCTGGGCGTAGAGATCGGTGTTGATCACCTGATGATTTTGATCGCTTTCTTGTTGGCGCGACGCTGCCCGGAGCCGAGGCCATAAAGATGGCGCGAAAAGTCGGCGGCTTCTCTGCAGAAGCTGGCGTCCACCGCAGCGAGGAGGGCGCGTACGTCGTCGGTGATGCCACCTTGGAAGGCGGCCGGGGATCGGGGGCGGCCAGGCGTCGAAAGACCGCCTTGACCTCGCTGGGGGAATCTTTGAGGGCCAGCCATAGCGGCCGCCGATCAGGCGCGGCAGGGGGCCGGGCTTTTCGGCCCAGGCGCTGCAGCAGGGCCTGGCCCACATCGAGCAGGGAGGGGTTCGCGCTCGCGGCGGGTTCCTTGCAGCGATCGAGCCACGGCAATCGCCCGATATCGAATGGCGGCAGGGCGCATCAGGGCGGTGGTATCGAGCGGGCGTGAAACAGGCGCACCTTCAGCAGCCCCACCCGCTCGCCGGCGGCGTTGAGCGCTTCCACCGTTTCCTGGGCGGCTTTCAGCGCCGGAAGCCCATAGCACCAAGACCCGTCGCATCGGCCGCACCGACGTAATCGAACAGGTGATAGGGCTGGCCAGTGAGGCAGCCAAAGGCGGTCCATTCACCTCTTGAACGATTCGCGGGGGCGCGGCGTGGAAGGGGTTGGCGCTCGCGGGCCTGGAAGGCCACATCGGGCGTCTGGCTGGTGCCGCGGTATCAACCGGGTGGTCGGGGGATGAGGCGCGCGCGGTGGGCGGCCACCATGCTTCCTGGGCACCAGGGCGTTGCCAGCCACGGCGTCATCGATCAAGTCCACCCGCTGATCTCGTGGGAGGTGCGGAAGCCGTCGAAGAAGTGCAGGAAACGGGAGCCGGGGCGCGCAGCGCTGCGGCGTGCGATCGCGGCGAAGTCGCCCGCCTTCCTCAACCGACCCGAGCAGGAGCAGGGCCAACCGCTGCACGCGGTGCCATCACATCGCACGTGTCACCGTAAAAGATCGAGAGGGCCGGCCCGCCAAGGCCTTTGAGGCCACATAGCAGCACGGTGGCGGTGAGTTTCACCGGCCGATGTTGTAGAGGTTGGGCCCAGTGCATCAGCAGCAACCCCTGCGCCGGTGAAGGTGGAGGCCAGCGTCCCCGCCGCAGGGCACCATGCAAGCACCCGCGGCGCCGCCCTCGCTTGTAGTTCGATCACCTGCGGCACGCTGGCCCCAGGAGTGGGGCGGCCGGCTGCGGCCAGGCGTCGGCCCATTCGCCCATCGGCGTTGCCCGGGGTATCGGGTAGACCCATCACCTCGTGAGGCGAGATAAGCAACGCGGCCACCGCTTCGTTGCCGTCGATGCTGGCGGTGCTCATGGCTGCACCACGCTGAGGGCGAAGCCCCACGTGCACAGCAGCTGATCGCCAAGGCGGGCCTCGGGCACCAGCAGTCACCTGGCGCTGGGAACGCCACCGAAATCCACCAGCCCCAAAGCGCAGAGCGCGCATTCAGCCGGATCGGAGGGATCGACAGGCACGCAGGGGGTGGCGTCTTCAATGGCGATCAGTTCACCGGTAAGCCAGACACATCGCGGAGCTCGGCAGAGGTATGCAGCGTCGGTGGGACGCCCTCTTTTGTTATAGGTCCGCTGGTTCGGTTCCAGCTCCTCATGTTGCGAGCCTATCAGAAACTGGGCAGCCGCCAGAGCTGCCGAGGCCAGTCCGCCGTCATTGCAAGGGATCCGTTGGGCCAGAGTGCTTCGATGCCGGCCTGCTGCAGGCAGTGGCGCGAGTTGCAGCAGCAGGCTGGTTCTGGAAGCAGCCCCCCGCCAGCAGCGGGCGCCGCCGCGGAGGTCTGAAAAGCGTTTCCGGCCAGCGCTACCAGCAACCCGGCCAGTGAGCCGGTGGAAGCCAGGGCGATGCGGGCACCGGCACGCCGCGGTCGCGGTCGGCGAGCAGGCCAATGAGCAGGCGCTGCCAGGTTGATCTGCGAGGGCAGTCGGATTCCGGAGCCGGTGGTTTCGCTGGCGGGCCGATCGGCAGGGTGTAGGGGCCGCTCGTTCGAATGCTGTGGCGCGCATCCCTTTCCCAGCCCGCCTCAGACGCAGGGCCCGCCTGGCTTTCGAACGCAGATCTGGATCAGGCCAGCAGGGAGGGCCAACCGCATCGAAGAGGCGGCCGATCGGAGCAGAAAGCGCGGCATGCGGGCCCCGCGCGCGCAAAGGCAAGCAGCACCCCGCTTCTCCTCAGCGACTTGAAGGCGATGAAGTGCTAGCGGAAGCTATCGGCCGAAGCCTTGCTAGCAGCCCAGGGCGGCCGGCGTGGTTCACGCAAGGCCCGGTTGCCGCGGGCAACGGAACGGCCGCAGCTGCCCAGGCGCTGGAAGCGGCCGGTTGCCCGGTTGCGGCCGGCTCCAGGCGCAAGGCACTCACCGCCCCAGAGGGCTGCCTCGCCGCCGTAGCCAGCGCCATCCCAGGCCACCCAAGCAGCGGGACGAGACCGTGCTCGGCCGCCACTGCCAGCAAAGGGCGTGTGATGCATGCACCGCAGGTAGTGGCACGCCCTGCTGCCGCCCCAGTTTCCTCACCGATCCGACGCGGAGACGTAGCGGGGTGCCATCGGACACAACGGGCGGGCGTGAGGCCGAGGCGCCTCAAAGGGCTACTGAGGACCTCGCCAAGCGCAGCTCAGGACCGAGGCGTCGAGCGTCGCCCAGGTGGTGGCCGAGCCAGGCGCGACCGCCGGGGAGGCCGATCGCCAGCTGCCTTGAGCGAGCGCCCATGGCGACCACACGGCAAGCGCTCCGGGTGGCAGCAGGGCGGAGAGATCGAAGCGTGGTGGGCTTGTGCCGCGGTCGTGGCGCAGCCGCAGCGGCGGCCCGCCGCCAGCTGCACCACGCTGTCGTCGGACGGGGTGGCGATCGGGCGGTTGTGGACCAAAAAACCATTCGGCGATCGTCCCCAGCTCCGCCTCCACCCGTTCGGGATCGGCGCAGACGGTTCACGGAGCGGTTTGCCGCTCGTGGCACCAGCGCCACGCCCAGTTCCCGCAGCAGCAGGGCGTGCAACCGGGCTGGCGGGCAGCATCACCCCCAGCCAGGGTTGGGCCGGGCCACGTTGGCGGATGGCGGCATCGCTCGGCGGCCGGCGCCGCAGCAACACGATCTTGGCGCCGCCGGGAGGTGAGCAGGCGCTTCTTCCTCGGGGCCTCACACCCGCAGTGGCGCCGTACCCCAAGCCAGATCGGGCGCCAGCAGCGCAAAAGGGCTTCTCGGGTCGACCTTGCGCCGCCGCAGCTCAGCACGACGCCTCCAATCGGGCCAGGCAGAGCAACTGGAACCCGCGACCCCAGCCAAAACGCCACATCTGCCCCGCCGCAATTGCGACTACCGCCGCGTCAGGCAGGGCTGAGCAAGGCCCGTGCTCAGCGTGATCGCGTCAGCCGCGGCTCAGCGGCCGCCCACCAGCTCAGGCGGGGCCGCAAGCGGGGCACCCGTGTACCTGGCGTGTGAAAGCGGCGTTGGCGGGATTCGGATTCACCCGCGCAGGCAAGCGCAGAGGAAAAAGGAGGCCAGGCCACGTGTGGCGCCGCTCGAACGGCAGGGCCCCGCAGGATGCTTGAAGCGGGCCCGCAGTGGCGCAGCTGGTGGAAGGCATAGCCGCAGCGGCGCTGAAGGGAGTCGGACCAGCTCCGCCAGGCAGGTGGCGCAGGGCCAGATCGCGGCACCAGAGCGGTTGACTTGACGCGCTTGCGAGGCGCCGATCTGGAAGACACTGAAAATCTGGCCGAGAGCCAAGCTGGCAACCCACGCTGCTCCAGGCGAAGTCGAGGCGGCTGTGGGGAGCCGCTCCAGATCGAGGCGCTCCAGAAAGGATGGATGCCGCTTTCCTCCCCCTCCAAGCTCCAGGCAGACACCGGATGGGGTGTTTCTCCACCCAGCCCGCCAACACGCCAGGAGCTGCCAGCGGTGCACGAACGGACGGAAGGCCCACCCCCTGCACCAGCCCCTTCGACCTCAAGCCGCAGCGCCGCTGCCCGCGGGGGTCATTGCCGCTGGTGCTGAGCCAGTGCATTCAGGCTCAAGGCCGACGCCACTGCGGGCCGAGTACTTCGAAATCGGCGCCTTGCCTGTTGGCCACCACCGGCCAGTTGCGTGGGCCGACGGCGTGATTGAAGCCCACCGCTTCGGCATATGACCTGGTGAATCACCACCACATCGGCGGATTTGAACAGGGCCGGTATTTGAGCGTTTATCTTCCCCTTCCGTGACGAGAGCGAGCACCAGCCGCAGCTCTCGCCCAGATCAAAGCGGTGGGGCAGACCAGATTGCCGGACTTTCTCGATCAGCAGCAGCTCCATGCCCTTGGGGTCGAAGTGATCAAAGGCCCGCCCCACCATCGCCGCCTCCAAGATGACAAGATCACCGGTCTGGATCTGCACGGCCCGGCGCCGGCGGCCTGCAGACGACAATGGCGTCGTTGCGTGGCCAGATCACCACGATCACCGCCACCGGGGCCGGACGCTACTGCGCGCGCGAGCTGCTCAAGCAGCGCGGTTTTCCCGACCCTGGTGCTGAGAGCACATTCAAGCACCAGCAAAGCCCGCGCAGCGAAGCGCTCGCGTGCCGTCCGCCGCTGCGTCGTTGGTGGCCAGCAGGTTGTGCGAGCTGGACGTAGCGGTGGGCTGCCGCAGGAGCAGTTGGAGCACATTGGCCCGGTGGAGGGCAGTGCTTCCAGTGTGGACAGAGTAGGGGGAGTGGCGGCTAAGACTTGCATTTGTCGTCGGCAAACGAGGTGCTGAGATAAACAGCGAAAAGAGATTTGGAGTTCTTGACAACTCGACGACGCCAAAGAGGAAACGCAATCCCCCGGATGCCTCGCCGTGGTCGCTTCAAGCCGGATGCATGTGCTGCGACGATAGGGGCAAAAACTTAGCACCGATAATACCTCAAGATCCACCTGGATACACCGGTGTGCAAAAATGGGGCTTACCCCGATGAAAGTCGTGAGCAGGTCTTTGAGATCCTGGCCGACGTGTACAAACGTGCGTCGTCTCGGCATGCTTTCAGCGATGCGAGCGAGTCAATCGAGCACGCCGCTCTGAGGATCTGCAACTAGAATCCAGTTGAACTCTTTACGAAGGAACGCCAAGCGCGAAGGTCTCTGTATCGATAATATGGGACAGCTGTTCCGTTTGCGGCCTCAACTTCGTGCAAAGCAGTACGGACTCTTCCAGAAGGATATATTTATGTCACCATCGAAACCTCTCGCTGAGCTTCGTATCGAGTATGAAGTTGATCCAGAGAAGGAATCTGCGGCCTGTGAGTGGGTGCCGAAACACGATTTGAAACGGACGTTCGGCTTCGCTTACGCTTGCTTAAGTTCAATTCAAAGGATCGACCAAACCTAAAGCCAAATTACTTCGCCGATCAGCATGATTCAGGTCTTATAACTACTTTTCTGCGCGCTACATCGAGCCATGCAAGCAATAAAAGCAAGTAGATTCAGTCGGGAAAATCAGCAAAACGACCGCTTCCGCCCGTTTCTATATGGCTAAAGCACCAAGTTGCGGGTTTTTGATTGGAAGGCCAGGCCATGCCCAGAGCTCGGACGCATTTCTGTATCGATACTAACAGTGTTATGCGGACCGCATAAGATGCCGATCGTGCGGAGGATATTCAGAAAACCCTGACAGACAGGTTCTTGCCATTGTGCCAGCTGGCATCCCGCTTTATTCTTCTAATAGATCAGGAGGGGGATTTATTGCGGTATCCGCCCAATTAGCGTTATGTGCTTCAGAGTGAGGTCAGCCACTAGCATTACGTTATCTTGGGTCAGACTTCGGCAATCCTTCATCTCTTCACTTTAACCTTGGAGTTAGATGGGCAACCATTCAGACCTGAATCGGCGATGGGGCAATAAGAATGACCTAGACAAGTACGCATCTTCTTGTATAAGCGATGGAAATTTCTCCCAGCTCACTGTGCATTGAGGTTTTAGTCATGTAGTGCCAAAAATCAGGAAGATCGTCAGCTCTCGGCTCGAGACCAATTTCAAGAGACCGCTTCACCGTCGCGCATCTTACCAACAGCGTACGCTGGCGATAGGCGCAGAAGCGCTTCATGCCATGATGAACGGTATTTGGGACGAATAACAAGCTGGCAAATTGAACATTGACTATCCAGCCTTTGTCTATTCACTTGCCGCGACCTAAAAGAAGCCGGGGGCAGTTTCTTTTCGGAGGCGGCGGGTGGTCCCTTTCATCGTCACGCGAACAAGCCATCGCGATATGCTGTCACTGCGCATGAGGCATGCATCAGTATGGCGCCCATCTCAACGGTCATGCGCCGATTCGCAATGTTGCAATCGTCTTCTAAACGGCTCCATCAGCCAACTCCTCTCACGTATCGGCCTGCTTGCCGACGAGCTCTCCACGGAAAACGCGTCATCCGCTTATCTGGTTTTGCCAGCAGATGAGATCTTTTCCAAAACCATACCGATCCTGGGTGTCCGTGGATTCCCTTAGTAGCGCGAATTCTCCGCATCGATGAGCGAGAGTCGGAAAGCAAGAAGATTGAAACACATTTTGAGGCTCCAGGACAACGGGCTGGAACGGTCATATTTGGTTTCCGATGACGGTTCAGGAATCGCGCGGCCTGCCGAGCCCTGAGTTGAATGTCCGTGCGCCAGAGCGCATACCTACCATGCGGTTGCCACCGGCTCGGGAAACTGGCACATCAGCTCGAAACAGGCGCCTTACAAGGGCGGATCGGGTGGAGCATGCGTGCGCAAAGAAAACTCACTTCAGCAAAAAAGCAGTTCACGTGCGCGACAGCGCCAGTCGCTTGGGAGAAAATCCGTCGCCCGCCGCCAACAAGCCCTCACGCTGTACCGATGATTCAGCTACTCATCGTGCGGTTCTCGGCGGAGACTTCAATGTGTTCGACGTCAACGCAACCTGCGTGATCGACAACAGGCGAAAGCAGCCTCACGGCCGGCTTGCGCTCTTGAGGAAACTAAACCACAACCGCCTCACCGCAAGCGGTGCAAAAAATTCAGCTGCGCCTTGCCGGACTTTTCCTACTTGGATGTTCTGCGGAGGTCGTCAACGCGTTGCAAAGCGCTGCCGATCGACGATGGAAGCCTGAAAGGCCGTACTGGTATCGCTGGCAATGGGCAAGGTTTTCAGGAAGGTCAAGAATTTGCCGAGCGAAAAAAGAAGGCCAAGAGCAGAACAATTTTGCCTGAGATCGCGTAGGGCCTAACATCCTCGGAGAACTGGATGTTCAGGAAGCGTCTATGCCAAGCTCGACAGCCATTGTCCAGAGTTCGCCGCTGGTCGAGGTATCAATTCCATTATCCGGCCGTATTTAAAACACCACCAAGAATCAACGTCACCAAGAGCGGCTGCTCAATCTGAATTAAGCACTATCACAAACCATCGGCGTTATTGTGACGCGTAAAGAAAGAAACCAAAACGCCCATGGACGCGGACCGGAAAAAGCAGTGAAAAAGACTGGATTCCATCCTGTTCGACATTCTTGGGGAGAAAGATCAGAATTACTTCTGCTTCGTGAACAAGAAGCAGCTTTTCAAAACCCGACGATCTTTTGCATCGTTGATGCCTTCTAGTCCTATTGCCTTAAAATTTAATTTTTTTATCTTTCTTTTTGGCCGAAAAAAGTGTAAACTACTTTCGATAGCTTAATGAAGGATGCAGACTTCCTTGATTTTTCGTTCCCACGCAAAGGACCGTATTGCCCCCAGCTTACCAGCTTTAGGGATTACGAAGCCGAGCACCCACGATGTCAAAGCGTCTTTCAATCGCAAGAGTTTTAAAGAGCGGAGCAACCGCGAATTCGGAGGCAAGTTTGGGTACGAACCGGCTTCGGGTTCATTCACTCAAAAGGCCTGTCGAGATTTACTGCCCGATCACGGCTATTCACCCAGCTTCCACACCTTTCACCTGCGCTCGAAGTACGGTTGCCCAAAGTGCGGCGGCCACCGCAAGAAGACGACGCTTGAACTTCGTGAAAAGAGGCAAAGCGATCCACGGCGGACCGGTACGGCACGACAAGACCCATTACGTCAACTCAAAGGACGGCTGTCACGTCACCCTGCCAAAGAAACACGGGACTTTTCACATCGCTCCTGCAAGCACACTAGTGCCGCAAGCAGGGGGATGTCCGGAAGTGCGCCCGGCTCGAAACGGAATGAGGAGTAGTCGGATGAGCAAGGGGGAATTTATCCGCAAGGCGATCGTCATCCACGGCGCACCGTACTCGACGAATAAGGTGAGTACCACGGGATATCAGAACCCGGTTGACGATCACTGCAGTAAGCACGGGGATTCCAAAAGTCACCTCAACATGCTGAGCAAAGAAACCAACCCGCAAGGTGTCCGAAGGCAGGTGCGGGCAAGCCGAAAAACGACCCAGCAGTTCGTTGCAGAGGCTTCGTGTTTATTCACGCCGACCGATACGATTTACAGCCTGTGAAAGTACGCGCAACAACTGCCGGTCAATTCGTCCGACCCACGGCGCTTGGCAAGAGGCCAAAATCCCACCTACACGGACACGGCTGCCCGGACTGTGCGGCGTCGCTCCTCGCACACCGAAACCTCATCACCGAGGCACGCGAGGTCTGGGGCGACAAGTATACTACGCGATGTTGACTTACGTGTCCAACATGAGAAGGTCATCATCACCTGCCGCGATCACGGGGATTTCATTGCAACGACCGCACTCACATCTGATAGGTTACGAGGGCTGCCTCAAAATGCCACGGACGGGAAAACTGATATGGCCACCTTCATTGAGGGAAGCCACCGAGAAGCACGACGGCAAATTTGATTATTCCGAGTTGCTTTTGATTCTTATCGACTCAGAGATCACATCATCTGCCCCATTCATGGTCGATTCCGCCAGAAGGCCAAGAAAAACCATCTGCGTCCGGTGCCGATTGCGGCGGTTCCCCAGGCTAACGACCGAGGGAATTTCATCGAGAAAGCACGGGAGTCGTCCACGGCGATCTTTACGATTGCAGCCGCACGAGGTATCTCCGTCCAATGACAATGTCGGAAATCCATTCCCGCTACCCCCGGTCCGTTTCACCAAACGAAGCCCTCCCCATCATCTCGTAAGAAGTGGATGTCCGATCTGCCGCCAGTCTCGCGGCGAGTTCCGGGTCGAAGCAGTCTGATAAGCGCTAGCGTTGGGTTTGAGCAAACAGAAGCGATTCCCCGATTGCCGGAACTTAACGCAGCTGCCCTTTGACTTCTTCGTGGGAGACCTGCTTCATCGAATTCCACGGCGAGCAACACTTTGCCCGGTTTTGACTTGAAGGGGGATCCGATCCTGCCCCAGTCAGCAAACGCAGGATCAGATCAAGGAGCGTTACTGCCGAGAAAGGGGAATCCCGATGCTCATTTTCGTGAGTTTGACGAGAATTGACGACGTTGAAGCCCAATCGCAAAAGATTTGTCGCTAAACTCGTGCTTATGCCATCTCGCGGGGAGCGCGATTGCTGGAGCCACTTCTCGCCGGACTCCTGCCGCTCACGATTTTCACCCGGGGTTGGCTTTTAGACTAGACCACTCGCCATCGCAAACGAACGCCGGCGCCGGCTCTGGGTCCGAAGCGGCCGTGGATGTTCTTATGAACGTCGTATTCAAAATCGCACATAACAATTGGCTAAAAACGCCGACCAATACCGCCACCGAGGTTCACAAGGACAAGTTATAGTCATGGGTAGCGCGGTATTGGCGGGTTGGCCATGCGTAAGGAGACTCTGAAAAAACCGCCACTGAGTGTTGGGTTTCGGACAGGTCCCATCGTTAACCTTTGAGCGGGCACCGCCCCTGAAAGGGCTCCTACGATGAGCAAACGCCGTACCCACAGCCAGAAATCAAGTCCAAGTCGCATGGAAGCGATCAGTGCCGCAGGGACGTCCAGAGATCGCTGCAACACGCGGTGCACCCGATAACAGGTGAGCCAATGGAAGAAGCAGCTCTGGAAGGAGGCCATGAGCTTTTCGCCAAGAGGCAAAAGGCTCAAGGCAAAGGACGAGAAGCCAGGCAAGGAAGGCGAACTGTTCAGCAGATTGGCAAGCTCCAGATGGAACTGGAGTGGCTTAAAAAAAGTCACAGCTGCTCTGATTGCCGTGAATGGCGAAGCTGGTGGATCTCACGGACCAACGAGGGAAATCCACGATTCACCGTCAGTGCGAGCTCCTGGGGCTGCCCAGATCCACGCTGTACTACAAGCCCATCCCCTGGCCTGAATCACCCTGGGGATCATGGCAGGATCGTAGCGCTGTATTTGAGAGTCCAAAACCTCTGGAAGCCGTCGGATGTTCAGTATTTGCCCGAGAAGAGATCCCGATCAGCCGTGACCGTGTCCGAAACCTCATGCGCCGCTGGGTTTACGGGCCACTACCAGAAGCCATGCGACACAGGTGCCAGTGACCCATCGGAGCGCTTTTCCCCTGCCTGGTGGACCTTCCAAGGGAGGTCACGGAAGTGATCGAGGTTTGGCAAACAGAATTACCTATTATCCATGCGGAAAGGCTTCCTCTACCTGGTGGCCGTTTGTGACTGTTCTCCCGCATCGTACTCAGCTGGGGAAACTTTCCAACCAGCCTTGACATGGAATTCTGCCTGAGGCCTTGGAAGATTGCTCTTACCGTTGGGCGAAGCCACAGACTTTCCACTCCGATCAGCGGGTGTCCATTTCACCTCCGGTGACTTCGTGGCAAGGCTTCAAACAGAGGGAGATCAAGATCAGCTGTCTGGTAGAGGGCGCTGCTACCGACAAAACATCCGGTGGAGCAGACTATGAGGGACAGTCAAATATAGGAGAGTACCTGCGCGCCTACAAGCGGCTGAAGCTGAAATCAGGCTTGTCCCGATTTCCTATGAGTACTGCCTGTTTAAGACCATACTCATGGGTGGCAAAAACTCCAATGAGGTCTTACAATCAAATTGAAGCCCTGACCCTCCCGCCAGGTTACGATGACAGGGGCCAGATCTGTCCAATAAAAACCATCCACCTCACACTTTCGTAAGTCTCTTCTCGCCATCACTGTTGTGCCGGCGGCCTCCACGCTGCAATCACAGCTCGGCAGGGCAGCCCTACGCTCATGGGGGTTTGGGCGCTGCCCCGCAGAAGTCAATGAACAAACTCCCCAACCCCCGAAGGATCCGCAGACCGGCCTGGGCTTCTGGGCGTCGAAAGCCTTCTGGAAAGGCATCGAGATCGGCGTGTTCAGTGAGCGGGCCCGCGCGTCCGAAGGCCGTTCGCTGCCTCAGTGGCCGCTTAGGGCCTGCATCCCCGGCCCGCCCACGCCACTTCCTCGACACGCTGGTGCACTGGTTCCGAACCCGCCGACGGACGGCTACGCGAACACCCCCGAGACGGATCTCTCCTCGACCGCGCCAAGCCGTCGTATGTGGGCCCGGGAACCCTCGAGAGATGGCAAACCATCGCCCTTTATCCGTCTGGAGCTCTGACGCGTCGATATGTCCGAGGCGCTTTACGCACCGGGCTGCCGCAAGAACGAACTCAAGGGCGGTGGCGAGGGTCTGTTGAGACGATTATGCGGATCCCGCCGCCTGCAGGAATTCCTCGCCTCGATGGACTGGCATCAAGCCATGCGCCAACCAAGCCAGTGCCCCAGTCCTTCCCGGGACGGGACTACTCACCTTTGCTGATTGCACCGCCCAGGCGGGATCTCGCGCACCAGATCGCGACGTTCAATCCCAACTGACGGGGGTTGGGTTTGACTTGCCGAAGTGCGGCTCCGATCTTCGAGCCATCGTTGGCACGGTTGGGTTTGCCGACCGGTCTCACCTTTACCCATGCAACTTTCTTTATCACGATCTCCCCAGGCCGATGTGGATTTTCTGATGGGCAACATCCTGCCACGACTGGGACCTGCAACCAAACGGCTTTCCTGATCCAGAAGGCCTTCGAACGCCCTTTGCCATCAGGCGCGCACTGTGAATCTACGAAGCGATCATCGACGACGATCGCTCCAAGAATGCCTTGCTTTGTTGATGAAGCCTCAGCATTGATCGAAACCCCGGCGGCTTCGACTACACCGCCGCGGACATTGCCCAGGGCTGGATGGCAAGAGGTGGGATTCACGTCCACACGTGGGAGAGCACCTGGTTGCCGGATTCGATGGTTGTTGGAATCAAGTAAACTCAGCTTTCAACTCACCTCCAGCCCCCGTTCAACTTCCCAGCTCCCTCCCCGCCAGCACCTCGCCGACAGGAGCCGCAGTCTGGACAGCGTAGATCACATCCACCGGCTCGAGAGTTTCTCATCGCAGGCCGGCGCACCGGGCACACGGTGGGTACACCCCAAGCCCAGCTGCGCCCCCGCGCTTCAGCCCGCCGGCCATCACCACCTCAAAGCTAAAGCGAGCGCATCGGGGTCTACGCCTGAGAGCCGCCCCACGCGAGCTTCACGGCGTGAATCCGCCGGCCCCCTGCGCCGCGCGCCGCCAGGCAATGCGGCGCACCTCCTCCATTCTAAGGCAATCATGCAGGCGCCGCTGCACCAGCGAGCGCACGGCCGCCAAGCAGCTCGGGCAAGCAAAGCCTTGTCGCGGCGTGGCTCCGGGTGCTGAGCCCATGCCGTGAGCTGTCGACCAGCAATTGCCAGGGCCGCGGGCGGCGTGCCGTAGAGCGTGTTGGCCAGCTGCAGCAGCCCGCCGGCGCTGGGTGGTGGATGAACAGGCTCGGCTGGCCAGAAGCCGGAGGCAGAGGCGGTCCAGCCGCCAACATCTGAGCCAGCCGCCGCCTCAGTGCCGCATCCACAAACAAGGCCACGCGCGGGCGCGCCAGCTCTGGGGCCAGCTCGGGGCGTACTGCGGTCCGGCTCGATCACGCACAGGTTCGCCACCCCCGCCCTCCACTTTCCGCAAGCGATGGCGCGTCCCACGCCGTCGTCTTCGCGGAGGGCGTTGCCCCAGCGATCAGCAGCGTCGCGCCGCGGCGCCTCTGGATGTGCTCACGGGACCTCAATCCCGCCAGCGCTCGCTCAGCAGCTCGCCGCCTGCCCAGCAGTTGCCATGCAATGGCAGTCTGCCGCGGCGTGGTGCGAGCACGACAGGCAAGGATCGAAAGCAGCGGATCCTCCGCTTCCAACCGTTGAGCAGGGCCCTCGCAATCTCCTCTGCCCGCTGGATGTAGGTGCGGGCATCTGGGTGATCGTGAGGTCATCGCTCGGTTGTTCTGGCCGGTGGCATGATTCAGTTCACCGCCTCAATCAGGCCATTGGCTATCGACGCTAGTGGTGAAACAGGGTTGCCCGCGCGGCGGCTCGCTACCCCCACCGCCTCAAGAGTTTCACCCCTGCATGCGCGCACATGTCTGGTGCAATCTCGGGATCGTCGAGCAGGGCCTCGATCGCTTTCGGAGCGCCGCCAGAATTCGATCAGCGGGTTCCAGGTGATATAAAAAAGAAGCTGGTATACACGCTCGCCCGCCCACGCTGACGCACTCCAGCAGCTCGCATAGCCCGCTCTCCGTGCCGATGCGCGGTGCACACATTACACCGCTGCCAGTGGCCCGACCCGGTAGCTACCATCTTCCGCGACCGAGCGGTCTGTATACGGGAATTTCAGGTAGTCCAGGCGTTCACCGCCTCCAGCCATGCACCTCGCTGATCTGCTTGCTGAGCAGGGCTTCTGCAGCACAGCGCGACAGCATCGATTCAGGCGTCAGATCGCCGTCGTAGTGCTCCCAGCGGCCATCGGCCCCCACCAGGCCCAGAAACAGGATGGAGAAACAGCCAAACGTGGCCGCCCTTTCCACCGCCAATGGGCCCATCAGCAACCCCTGAAACGATCAAGCGCAGCGGTTGGTGGTGGCGAAGCTCGCGACAAAGCGCGCCTGGATCGCCTTCGCGGTCGGCCGGATCCAAAGGCTGCGTTACCCCGCCCGGCACCGCCCAGCGGCGGGATCTTGCGACCCCAAAGCGCTCGATCAGCCTCCTGGCCGAACTGCGTAGCCGAATGCCACCGCACCAGTTCCGGCTCAGCAGCATCAGGCGAAAGATGTGCGCTGGCGGTCGCTGTCCCAGCCACAGGAAACGGGGCTGCTGAGATGAAAGAACGGACAGCGCATTGCGATGAATATCTGGGCCAGGTTCAGCAGGCGCCGCAGCTTCACGGCCGTGGCGGAATCGTCACGGACGGATCCGATCACCGTTTCGCTGCAGCGAGAAGTGCTCACGGACAGATGCCGCAAGATGCGGGGTGATCGCCGCCATCTGGGTGAACGGCGCCCTCGCAAAACCTCTCGAAGCCGCGGTATTCTGGTCACGTGGACGGCGCGCCTTCCACGGCAACCTTCTCGCCCAGGTGGATGGTGATTTTGGACGGCGTGGCTTCGATCCGGTTCACCGGGTCGATTTCAGGATCGGGCGCCTTTGCACCGGCCTCGGGTGCGTGGGGTCGGCTCCATGGAATCAGCCGAAGCGGATCCACTCCCCCCCGCCCCCTCATCAAGCGGCGCCTCGCCCCGCCGCAAGCGCTCAAGAATAGCGCGAATACGCGCGGCCGACGGCGCAGCTCAGCCCGGCAACATAGAAAATCACGGGCCACCACCTCGTGGAGGCAACACCTGGGCAGTAGTCCCGCCGATCCCGGAGCGTGCGTATGACGCCACATGTGGTCGGCCAAGCTCCAAGAAGTAACCGACGGCGCAGCACCGGCTCTCGCCACCTCACCCCAACTGTTGCGCATGCCCGCACGTTGGCGCTCAAGGCGCAGTCGGCCGAACGACACCAACCAGGCGGGGCGTGCGCGCACTGGAGGACGAGCGCCAGGTTGTCCACTAGGCGACGCCTCCCTCCACCAGAAGCATGATGATCCAGCGTCTGGCGGTACTCCTTGCTTCGGAAGGCCACGGCGCTGAAACACACGATGTCCCATGCAGTTCAGCCAGCTCGATCAGGCCACTTGCATCGAGATCAGTGGAACGACATGTGCAACCGGAGCAGCGGCCAACCAGACGGGGCCAGGACGCAGGCTTGCCGTTGATGGCTGCCGTTAGCTGCGTGAACTTGAGGGGAGCTCATGCGAGCGCGCGCGTGTGCGCGTCCGCGACCGGTGCCCCAGTAGGGCGACCACATGCTGGGATCCTCTTTGTTTTCGTCCTCCAACCGTGTCGCCCCTTGAGGAAGAGCAGCGGCGGGGTAGGCCAGGGACCATCACGGCACTTGCCGCAGGTCGGTGCAGGGCATCCCACCGCTCCCCAGGGCTATTCGAGCCCGGCGAGTTTGATTCGGCAGTGTGCTCTCCCCGCCAGTGCCACGCTCGCAGACGTTGGGCGCCCTCTACCTCGTTTCGCAGACCCGCACGCAGCGGGTTGCAGAGGATTGCGAGCGGTTGTGGTCGAGCCCAAAGCGCTTGTTGTGAGAGATCCACCGCGCGATCAGGGATGCGGAGTAGGCAGGCGGAATTGGTCCGATGCCCCCTCCACGGCGC
>Ga0163217_1063298_pt1 | contig 16090 bp, 19 predicted proteins | sample SynspAceP_FD_185933 | JGI IMG/M metagenome (GOLD analysis project Ga0163217, IMG submission 185933) | Saline lake microbial communities from Ace Lake in Antarctica - Synechococcus sp. Ace-P (PacBio error correction) | ecosystem: Environmental > Aquatic > Non-marine Saline and Alkaline > Saline ... | reverse complement strand
CACCCAAACCCAGCCCGCAGCCATGATTGCCGCCGACAGTTTTCCTGAGTGTTTTCCAGCCAACATGCCAGTTTTGCCCCGCGCAGCGCCTGGCCGGTTGGCTTCCTTCTCGTATAGCCCGTGGTCCTTCAATACCATCCGAACACCGCGCCACTGGACACAGACACAAAGGCTATCGCCACTCGTTTGCCTCAGGCATCAAGCTCTTTACCAAACTTGCGCTCAAAGCCAGATTACTGCCATCATTGAACCCAGCTGGAAAATGTGGTTGATAAAACGCCAGATTGATGAACCGCGTCTTGGCTTACTCGCAAACCAACCCTTGAGTTGCTCCCGCTGCCCCCCTGCGCCGGACGCCTCAACGCATGATCAGCGATTAAATTCTGCTGCGCACAGGGCTAGTACGCCTCCCGCAAGGAGTCTTGCGCCTAACAACAAAATGCCATCGCAATCTTCGACCTATCTCCTTGAACCACTGTTTCTTCCTCATTCTGCAACCTATGGCCCCTCAGGCACCCAGCAGTTTCCAACTCGGCTCAGCGTAGGTTTACAGCCATAGGTGATTCAGGCCCTGCCTTCCAGCTAATCATATGCCGGCACCTGTTAAAACTGCTCAAAGCGCATATTATGCTGATGAAAAGACCCGCGAGGAATCAGTGCCGCTGTTTTGCGCGTTCTTGCAGGTTTCAGTTCACCCATCGGTTTCTCTGGCGCCTGCATCAATGCCCTAACCACATGGCAATAGCGCCAACTCGAAGCTGATCGCCAGCACACGCTGGGCCCTGTTAGTGCGAACCATATGTGCTGCGTAACAGTCAACAGACCCGTTGCCTCGAGGTCTCCCAGCGTTTCCAGGCAAGCCTCGCCCTTCGAGATCCCCTGCGACCAGAGCACAATCGCTTTTTTTCAAAACGTTTGAAAAAAGTCCGCCACCACTGGCTCTCTTTTTTTTGTCCCGGGGGGCCAACGCCTTCAGGCGGAAAACTGCGCAGATAGGCCTCGCAAAAATGGCGTACTTGGAAATCGAACTCCGTTCAGCTCAGAAACACCTCGAACGTGGCCGCCAAAACGCGTAACCCCTGGCAAATACCTTTCGGCCGTTCCCGTGGCGACCAATGTTCGCCGGGCGAGAACCCGCCACTCAAATTGCATTCCCCCGCCTGAAGAAAGAATTCGCCCAGCAGACCGCCCTGCTGATGCCCCAACCTCAGACAAAACTGATCGTAATTGCTGGCGCCAGAAATGAAGGCTTGCCGTGGACGTACAAGTAGATTCCAGACATAACTATTCCAAAAAAAAGGCCAAAATGACAACCCGCAGCCGGAGGATGCATACATCCCTCAAAACATGCCGGCTATGATGGCCATTCATATGTCAGAACGGTAATTATCGCATCAACAGCTGTCGTAATCCGGCGTCGGCCTCTGCGCGTGGTGCCTTGCTGCGTGGTTGCTGCTGCGGGAGCGCGTGCTTGTGCCGACGCTGCTGCTGCAGGCCGCGGGGCCACTGCCCTGTCGCCACCTGCCGGCTTCCCATCAAGCAATTGCATTCTGGCCCCGATTATCCACGGACGATTTCCGTGGCTGTAACGCTTTACGGCCATCTTTTCCCCACTCGCGGTTTGCAGACGCCTTCGTATACATCTTCGAGCCCTTGCGCACATATTCGCCACCGACTCAGCGATACCGGCCAAAGAAAACACCACCGCGGTGCCACTCGGTACGTCTTGCTGCATGGCCGGTTTGCTTGTCTTTCCAGCTATCACTGGTTGCGAGAAGTGATGTTGGGCTACGCGTTACCATTGGCGCAGGTAGCGAAAAATTCTGGGTCGCCACCGACATTACCGATCAAAATACCTTGTGACGCTCTGCCATGGTTCTTTTCTCCTGAGGTAGGGTTCCGGTTCAGCCGGGTGATAACCGATCCAGGCTTCAAACGGTCCAGTTACCTTGTGTATTCGACTTAGATAGCGCAGCCCTTCCGCCACAACCACCGCTTCTGCTACCCCTGGAAACCGCGGAGAATCCCCGCCGGGGCAACGCCTCATCGCCAACCAAACGCCAGGGAACAACGGCAGGCGTAGCTTTATACATAAGTTGGTTCACTCATCGTAAACCACAATCGCCCACCACGGAAACACCGAGAGTAGCGCACAGCATAGGAAAACACCGCCCAAACCCCAGCGCGCAAAAAACCGCATCCCCCGGATCACACCGCAAGGCGCCGCACCGCCCAAAAACTGCTTGTGGAATACACCCCCATCGCCGATTCCCTTCCGCCCGCCGGGCGATCTTTAGCTTAGCAGCGACGGCAGCTCGGCCTCAAGCAGATTGAACCGACAAAGAAACAACACGATGGCCGCAACCCAGCCCAGAGGCGCAACCCTATACCAGCCACATCACCGTTGCACCAACCCAGCACGCATAAGCGCCGAGCACCAAACCCGCTAGTGAATCTGCCGTGAGCGCTCGGCATAAATAATAAAGGCACCATCGCCAAAAAAGGACAGCAACAGTGCAGACAAATAAACCCACCAGTGCTCCTCGCGGGGCAGCCCGGCCTGCTCCTGCAACGCCAGGGAATGGCGACAAGCGGCCATCAAAAATGGCGTGCAGCACCGCGTACCAAGTTGAGCCGCAGCAAGATTCCTTGTTGGACGCCAAAACTCGGCAGAAAAAGGCGCTGCGCAACCACCTCCGGACCTCCCTGGCGGTAAGCGCTTGCTGTGGCGCCTGGCACTACCCGATCCACCAGTACCATGCCAACCAACGCCAACCCAGTCTTGGCTGTAGACACCCCTTCCAGTCCGGCCCACGCGCGCAATCCACGGGCCCGCGACCATCGCCCACTGCAAAGATTACGCCGATGCTCAATGCCGGATCATCGCCATCGCCTGGTGCGGTGTTGCCACGGGTCAGATCAGCGACCAGCGCCATGCCGCTGCGGCTATCGCGCCGCGCCCTGAATAACGCGTCCGACATCGCATCCTTGCATGCTTTCGGCCTGCCTGCGGACCAACCCACCCCAGCGCAAAACAGCAGCACGCCCGCCAATGATCACCGCGCTTGCGTCCAATACGATTCAGCACAACATGCAAAAGGGAATCTGCAGACAAGGCCTGGGTCAACCATAGGCGCCGATTTGCCACCACCGATCAGCTAAGGGCTGGCGCCGGGCAGCAACCACCATAGTCGCCAGTACCGGCAGCACCATAAACAGCCCGAAGCATGCGGAAAGCAAATACGGCGGCCAACGCACGCCAGCGGCGCGCTGCCTCGGCGGACGTCATGCGATTCAGCCTGGTGCATGCATTCCTATGGATGTGGTTGGAGTGGCGCACAGTCAAGGCGCCCGAAACGACGGATTCTAAATGCTGCTCGGCACAAGCAGAAACCGACATCTCGGTTGAAAGCGAGCTTTACCCTCATTCATCATTTGTGCCCGGTGTTTTGCCGGGCCGGCTGGCCGGACAACGTATACTGCTCTGCTTGCTGCCGTAGGGCTAATTACGTGTGGATACCATTTCGATCGTGGCGGCGCGCACCACAACCTGAAAGAACATTGACCTCGATCTGCCGCGCGACAAATTGATCGTGATTACCAGGCCTCTGAGGCTCGGGCAACATCGAGCCTGGCTTCTTGATACGCTCTTGCCGAAGGCCAACCGCCGCTACGTCGGAGTCGCTCTCCGCCTATTGCCGGCAGTTTCTATCGGATGATGGAAAAGCCCCGTGTCGACCATTATCGAAGCTGTCGCCGGCGAGTTTCCATTCGAGCAAAAATCCACTCGCACCAACCCGCGTTCTACCGTGGGCACCATTACCGAAATTTTTAACCGACTACCTTTGCGCCTTGCTGTCTTGCCCGCGTCGGCGAGCCGGCTCTCCGGACCTTGACCTGCCGTTGGCAGCGCAAACCGTCAGCCAGATGGCGACCAGGTTGCTTGGCGATGCCCCGAGGCACCAAGCTGATTGCTGCTGGCCCGTCAGCAGCGAACGCAAGGCGAACACCTGGCGCTGCTTGAATGAACTGCGCCGCCCAGGGCTTTGTGCAGTGCACGCATCAATGGGCCGCATCCATGATCGTGGATGAAGCCGCCGGCGCTCGGAGAAGAATCGCAAGCACCACTATCCGAAGTGTGGTCGATCCGCTTCAACGGTGCGTTGAGATCTGCAGACTTGCGCCTGGCAGATCCTTGAGACTTGCCTGAATCTGGCTGATGCGATTGCACATGTCGCCCCCCAGACGCGAAGAAGGTGACGACTGACGTTCAGCCGCCCCGCTTTGCCTTCCCCAGTTGCGGGCACTCGATTCAGTGAGCTGGAACACGCCTGTTCCTCCTTCAACAACCCCGCCGCGCCTGCCGACTTGCGTCGGCGCTGGGCGGTAAAACAGTTTTTATCGATAGCAGCGTCTGCGTCATATGAGTGAAACTGACGCTGCCGAAGTGCCATTCGCCGGTTGGGACAGACCGTAACGTCTATCTATTTCCAGATGCTCAGTTCCTTGGCCGACCATTACGCATTCCCTGGACAAGCCCCTTTGGCGATTCTGGCAAGACAAGCATCGCAACCACTGTCCTGCACGCACCGGCACTTGAAAAAGTATCTTTCCGCTACCTGGAATGACCCGTGGCGATTATAGTCCAACGCCAAGCATCCGTTCGAACGGCATAGTACCGAACCTGGAGCGCCGCTTTATCGCGAGGACCCGAATCGCAAAGGTGCGTGAAGAGCTGCCAAATACCTGAGCACCCAGCCGCCCTTCATCAGCGGCACCGCCTGCGCCGCGAGCGCTCGACAAGTCTTTATCGATGAGCGCATCTTGCCCGGCGTAACCGGACACTCCCCGTCGGGAGAGGCCGCTGGCGTTATTTGCGGCCTACACTCGACGGCAAGTCGCGGAGAGATTGCGAAAAAATTCTCAAGGAATCCGTGCGCGCCTGATGTTTCTGGTCACGTGGGCCTGGATTACCTGTCGCATTGACCGCCAGTGCCGACACCCTGTCAGGCGGCGAAGCACAGCGAATTCGTTTTCTAGGGGGGGGGCCCCAGCCAGATCTGCCGCCGTTCTGTGGGGCGTTTGTATATTCTCGACGAGGCCTTCGAATTGGTTTGCCATTCAAACGCGACAAACGAGCGTTGCTCTCTACCGCTGATCACCTGCGAGATCTGGGCAACCACCGTGATGTGTCGAGCATGATAAGACGCTATTCGCATGGCCGACTACGTAGTTGGATATCGCCTGGCGCTGGGGTACAACGGCCGGTTGAAATTTCGCCCACGGACCGCTGAAGAGGTGTGTGATGAACAATCCCGCGTCCCTGACCGCAAGTACCTGTCCGGCAAGGTCAAGATTCCAGTGCCGGCCAAGCGCAACCCTCCGCAGAAAGACAAATGCTGCGGCTCCAAAGGCGCGTGCGGTTAATAAAAACCTGCACAAGGTCAACCTCGAGTCCCGTTGGCGCTGTATGACCCTGCGTGACGCGGTCTCTGCATCGGGCAAGTGCGGACCTTGATCACAATACCCTGTACCGATCACGCGGACCGAGCTCAATGTGCCACCACGCTGGAAGCGGCGCCCTACGATGGCTTCGACGGCGATGAGCATCATCACAACGGTTGTGGATATCATCAAAGCCCATCGGCCGCACGCCCCGCTCCAACCCAGCGACTGACACCGGCCTGCTTTTACCCCGAAACTCCGTGAGTTGTTTCCGGCCACCCAGGAAGCTCGTTCGCGCGGTTACAAGGCTGGCGGTTCCTTCAACGCAAAGGCGGTCGCTGTAAGCCTGCCAAAGCGACTGGCTTGGATCAAGGGTGAAATTGGCACTTCTGCCCGACATCTATGTCCCTGCGATGTGTGCAAGAGCAAGCGTACAACGTGAAACCTTTGGCAGATCCAAGTACAAGGCAAGAACATTCACCGAGCATGCATCGAAATTCACCATCAAGAAGCCCGCGAGTTCTTCGAGGCAGTCCGCGCTGGCGCGGCAAGCTGCAAACACGGATCGTGTAGTTTGTCCTATATACGTCTTGCCAATCGCAGACCATCGTTGTCAGCGGTGAGCTCAGCGCGTTCCAACTGGCCCGCGAGCTTCAAGCGTGGACCCGCAAGACTACGTAAATCCTCGACGAGCCGGACTTACCGGCCTGCACTTGCGGATATTCAGCAGTTGCTCGATGTATTGCATCGCCTTGCGATGGCGATCACGGGCAACACCCCCCAGTTGGTTGGTGAATTGAAACACAACCTGGTCTGATCAAAAAACGGGCTAGCTGGCTGGTGGGATCTGGGGCCGAGAGGCGTCCAAGGTGCTATATTCACTATCGCTACTGGTACGCCGGAGCATGTCGAGCACGTTGAGGCTTCGCACACCGGACGATTCCTGGGGCCTTTCTTGAGCGGATCGCGATTGACATTCCACGCTAAGGCGCAAGCTCTGAGGTCAACTCGACCTCAGAGCTGTGTTTTTTCTGATCAAGGCGTTCAACCTGCGACCTTTCCACCAGCTGTGCCAGGCATAGCGCGCCTTCACCCTGCTCAGACACACTTGCAAGTACGTCCCTGTAGCGCATCGATGGCATCCCTGCCAATCGAACCGTCTGATCAGGGTTGAAGACGCCGCTAATGCGTATTTAAACGGCAAGCAGCTTTACGATTCTGCGAATTCAACTATCAGAACCATAGATGCAAAGCTGGGCTGGAACCGAGGGCCTACGCATACCGTCGGCGCACAGGGACGTGCGCCGACAGCCCCATGGATGGCCTAGTAGCTGTTCATGCTAAGGCCCTCGGTTCAACACACAACACGACGCTAAATCAGCGTCGCACAAAACGCACGCGCCTTCCAAACAGAAGCCTGGGATCAAAATAAACTAAGAATATTGCACAGACACAAAAACCGGACAACTAGGTCCGGTTTTTTTCTACGCTCTGCTATCACTCTTCGCGGCAAGAAGCCAGATCAGCGCGATCAACCAGCTTCCGACGTAAGGCCATGGGCGCAGAATCCACAGCGCGAAACCGCACTTGAGAATCGCCACATACCCGCCGGGACGGTCTGACATAACGCATTCCAGGTCATGAACAGCTTCCAACGCTTTCTTTTGCCTCGTGACGTCCAAATGCCAGACGGCGGATTGGCGACGGTATCTTCCTTCGCCAGCGGTGATCAAAGGCTCACTTACACGGCGACATTCCTTTGGCCTTGGGCAGAGTGGTTTTGAGTCAGTTCGTTCGGCGAACAGCCGACACCGCCATGTTCTGGAACATGCCTTACGTGTGAGCTGGTCCGGACTCAGGTGACGAACCACTTTTACGAATGACGCATCTCTTCAATTCTTCTGTGCTCGAGACATTAGGGCCAGAAACCTTGTCGTCCTTCCTTCCAAAGCTTGCAGCGAGCCAGTTTGTCCAGACGCATACCCAGTGACAGACCCCGTGAGGCCAAACTTCCCTTGATCTCGGTTCAGGGATTTCTTGCCCAGGTGGAGATCTCAGCAGTTCCCACTCGTACGCGGATCAGATCGCCTAATATAGTAAATATTTTCGGTCTTTCAGACAGTGCTGAACGTACAGTCACGCTCAAGTCATCAACCGACGCAGGCAGGATCGGATCAATCTCTCTTCCTGTGTTTCAACAAACGGGTTCGTCCCATGCTCAGCTTCAGGTCAACGAAGGCGGCCAGCTGCTGTTGCCAGGATGGTCGCCAGCACGGCGGACTGCTTCTTCAGCGCTCCCCAGCGTACCGTTGGTTTCCAGTCAATACCGAGCTTGTCGAGGTTGTGCGCTGCTCGACACGGGCGCTTTCAACAAAATATGCACACGCGAACCGGGTATAAGTCGCATCCAGCTGCAACGGCCGATGGAGCGGCTTTCATTTTCATCGTCAGGATTGACGAGAATCAGCGGGCTCATAAACCACGGCCACGCGCCACGGTTTTTCATGTTCAACACACCATGTCAGACGAAGAGCATCAGTGATCAGGGTTTGATATTTCACCACGTTGATTCCAGCTGATATCAGCTGCAGTCACCTGCCCGGTCCCTTTTTGGACCAGGGTCAGGGTTCACATGATCACGGCCGTGCATCTTGATCGCCAAACCTTTGAAGGGTTCCAAGCAGGATCTCGATGACATCTTTCCTGTTACGCCTTCGATGGCGCTGTAATTCATGCAAAACGCCGTGCCGATTTCCGCCTCTACCACGCACAACCGGGCATGCGAGCGAGAAGCCAAAATTGCGGACGCAACGCATTGCCCCAGGGTATGCCCGAAAAACCCACGCTCCAGCGGCTCAAAGAGTGATCTTGGCGCGCTGGGGTTAGTTTCCTGTACCTCATATGACTGTGTTAGAAACTCGGTAAACCAGAACTTTGCATGGCGGCACCTTTATTGCTGTCTGTCAACTTACTTGGAGTAAAGCTCGACGATCAGGTTTTCGTTTGATGTCGTCGTTACAATCACTCCGTCGAGGCAGCTTTTAAAGACACCTTCCTTCTTGGCTGCATCCACTTCCAACACTCGGATGACCGCGGTGCTGCCAGCTCCAAGGAACCGCCAATACGCAAGCTGATTCTTGGCCTTTTCCGCGGAACAGCGAACTACGTCACCCGGTGATACCAGGAAAAGAGCGATGTTGACCGGTCTTCCATTGACGCTGATAGCCTTGTGAGAAGAACCAGCTGGCGTGACTCGCACGAGGGGTAAGGCCGGGCATACGGATATAACAACGTGTCCAGACGACGCTCGAGCAGTGCAGCAGGTCTCGCCGTCGCGCCCTGTTTTCAGACGGCAGCTTTCCTTGTATTAGTTGCTTGAAACTTGACGCCTCAAGAATGCCGTAGATACACGTACTCTTTTGTTTCTCGCGCAGCTGGGGCCGTACTCAGAGGACGACACGACGCTGACCATGCACACCAGGAGGGCTCTCCAGGTTGCACTTGGATCAAGAGGCGCGAGCGCCCCTCTTGAGAACAGATTCCATTGCTTCGCGCGAGACAGTTAAACATTGGACCAATATATCTAGCCATTCCGTCTCCTGTACACGCGCGCTTTTTAGGCGGGCGACAGGCCTTATGTGGGATGGGGTGACATCGTTGATGCCGCTGATCTGTAAGCCACAAGATTCAGAGCACGAAAACAGCCGATTCACACCCGGGCCTGGCCCTTCACTACGTCGAGGTTTTTCAAGCCGTATTTCCAAAGCAGCGCTGACAGCACGAATCCGCTGCAACCTGGGGCTGAAAGGGGTTGCTTTTACCGAACCACGGAAACCGGAACCACCCAGAAGTCCGCCCACTCGAGCGTGCCCTGACGGTCGGGTAATGGTATGATGGTGTTGTTGAAAAAGACGCGTGGCATGTGGGCAATCCATCAACACTGTCTTTTTGACTTTCTTTACCGTTACACGAAGCAAGCAGCTTAGCCTAGTCTGATATTCCTTCGCGCATTACTTACGGATCGGCTTTGCGACGGCACCTTCACGGGTACGAAGCGTTGTCTTGGTGCGCTGACCACGACCGAAGGCCCTTACGGTGACGCAGACCACGATAGCAACCCAAGCATCATAAATGGACGCTTACGTTCATGTTGACCGCACGACGCACTCACCTTCAAGGTTTGGAACTTGCCCACTTCCGAGTGCGCAGCAGATCAAACCTGTCCTCGCTGAGATCCTTGATATTTTTGCATTTCTGGCGAATGCCAGTTGCTGCACAAAATTTGCTTGCCTTGTTGACCATACCAAAGATATAGGTCAAAGAGCATAACAGTAGTTCTGTTAATCCGCGGATTTTGACGCGCAATACGGGCCATCCCAAATTTACTCCGTCTACAGCTACCTGACTCAACCAAAAAATGTTCACAGGTTGTTTGTGAAAAAGTGTTGATAGGTAGCGCTAACCAAATATTAAAAATCAACTCTCCGACCAATTATCTGGCGATGGCGGTTATCCTGAGACGTAGTCGACAATCAACTAGAGGGGATTATTAACCCCTTGGCGCTGCTGTGACGGGCTCAGACGCTGCAGATACACCGGAACGGCTACATGGCGTCGTACCCAACTGCAGTTACGCAAAGCTTCTTGACTGATGCTGCACTTCATAAACCAGACTCCTAGGAACCGGCCCTCAGCGCAGCATTCCCCGCTGCCGCCATACCTTTCAGTTGATTCTTCAAAACGAAACTTCGTACTGCTGAGAAACGAGGTGCGTATTGTACTTGGGACCATAAGTCCATAACAAACCCATACTACGATCAGCAGTGAAGTCCCACCCAGGTTTAGGAAGGCAATTGGGCCGACACCACCAGGAAAACTGCGGCAACAAAAACAGACCGCAGGTCATTGTACAGGCCACCGAACATGTCAGGGCTGTTCAACAACCCATCAATTGTACCGGGCCAGACTGTTCGCCTGCGGATATGAATGCCAGGAATAAAGCACCTGACTTCTTGAGATTTTCAGCACATCTTTCGGAATTGAACATCAAGGCTGTGTAGAAGAAGCAGAGAAAAATATCCCCCCACTAACAGAATGATGTTCAACGGCTGACCAGGAGCCAGAGGACGGAGATTGCTTTGCAGCCAACCCGACCTTCACCCTTGGGACCGAACCAGTACCAGCGAAGCCGGGAACAGCAGGATCTACTGGCCAAAAAATTGCCGGAATAACACAACCGCCTATTTGACTTCAGCGGCAAACGACTGTTTTGCGCAGGCAAAGACCTTACGGCCCTGCTGGGGACGCTTGGCATTAGTTGGACGGTAAATCCGCCGCTGCCCGGCTCAAACAAAGACAATTGAAAGCAATCATCGCAATCGCAGCAACGCTAATGGCGATCAAGCAAAGATATGATATCACCCTGACGAGGCGCTTCAAACGACTGCCCTACCGCACTGGGCAGTCCCCCACGAGCCGGCGAAGATGAGCATGAAATACCGTGCCACTTACCGCGCTCGTAATCTGCTCGCCCAGCCACATCATGAACATGCGCCGGCCACAAAAGTGGTCACCAGCCAGGAAGAGAAGCCGAAACCGGCTGTGAAAGCGTACACCCTGACTTGCCAGACCTACCGACATGCCAACGGCGCTGAATAAAGGCCAGCACCAGGGTCAGGTAACGGGTGTACCGGCAATCTTTGCGACGGCCCGGACTCACCTTCCCTTCTTCAACTGCTCCAGGGTGGGTTCACCGCTCATCAGCTGCATGATAATCGATGCAAAAAATTGTACGGCATGATGCCAAGAGCGACATATACTCATCCGCTCCCATGCACCACCCGAGAACATGTTGCACCCGGTGGGTGAACAGGCCTAAGTATGTCCCCTCATTCTGTCTGACAGATCAGCCAGACATCAGGGTTGATAACCGTGAACCGGAAATGACCCGATGCGGTAAAACAATGATCGCCAGGAACAGTAAAACCAGACGCGTCCACAGTTCCGTTAAGCCGCCCTTGCTGATTCCTGAGAGAGCGCCTTGCTAAGCCATTTATTCCTCGAACTTGCCGCAAGCTGCTTCGATTGCTGCACGTGGCGCCTTTAGTGCCATCAGCCCCTTTTTACCATTGACCGCTTTGGTCATGTCGCCGGAAGAGCGATCTTGGCACGTACAAACTTGTTCCATATATTGGCATCTTTCCAGCGCCTGCAGGTTCGATTCACGTCAGCATCAAGCTTGTTCAGCTCGCTTGGTGCGGATCTCGGCAGTCACACAATCGCAATCTTCGAGTAAAACCAACTCGGCAACGACGATGCCAAGGCTGCTGACCACCTCGAAACCGGGCGGGCAACGGTGCCACCGGAACGCGAGCTCAGACCTTTGTGACCACGGCCGGCAGCTTGCCCAGGCCGCTACCAATACCACGCCTACGCCGCAGCTTGTTACGGCCTGCACAGGCGCGCGGACGCAGATCATTCAGTTTCATGTTCTTAACCCCTACCCGAACCATGTAGGAGACCTTGTTGATCATCCCACGAACGCCGGGAGTATCTTCGACCTCGACTGTGGATTGATGCGGACGCAGGGACCAGACCCTTGACGCAGAGTCTGTTGCTTTCGGCCAGGCGCCCAACAAAAACACTTTACAGGGTCACTTTAATTGTGCAGTTAGCCATGGACAAGCTTCCCCCACGATGTCTTCGACGGTCTTGCCACGCTTGGCCGCTTTTACTGACTTCAAGGACGACTGCATGGATTTCAGCCCTTGTAAGTCCTGACGACGTTGAACCGGAGTTGGTGAACCGTTAACACTTGGCCAGTACGTTATTGCACACCAGCAGCTTCCAGGACGGCGCGCCATTGCGACAGCGATTTTAAACGCCGTACCTTCGGAAGCAGGCTGCATGTATACCTTGGAGGCACCATGTGCAGCTTTACCGGATACTGCAAGTGAACCGTAAGGTCCACCTGGATTCATGTACGACAGTGCAGCTTCCATGCTTTCTGATAGGCGGCAGGCACTTCAGCGCCTACCCACGACCCGAAACCCACGCGACCCTTGGCCATCGCCGGACTACATGATGCGCGGAAAGCGAAGATCGGCCGCCCTTTTACTACGTTTGCAACGCGTTTAACTGTTAACGAGTTCTCAATGTAACCTCGTCCGCTTTTGCTCGAAATAGCCATAGCTTTACCCTTGTAGAATTCCAGCCCCGCCTTCACGATCGGCGTCGGCAGCGCTTTCACGCGGCCATCGATACTTGAAGCCGAACGGCTCAAAGGAACCTGACTTACACGGCGGCCTTGCGCGCTCAAGCTACCAGGCAAAAACGACTTTTCTTGGCGCTTCGATTGTTGCCAGTGTGCCACTGCGCAAATCGGAGTCCAGCGTGAAGCGCTGGCCAAAAAAACAGTGGCGCCATCAGTGCGATCCACTTGTGGCGTAGCATTTTGCTGCGAAGAACGGTACACGGCAACAGACGTACGGCTTCCAGCTCGCCGCTGCTTCAAACGCGGAACCGCGAGCGCGACGGAAGACGGAATAACTTTTTTTATCGGCTTTTTTTTTTCTCATTTTTTTTGGCTAATGCCCTACTTCTTCTGGCTTCTTTACGACGCACGATCTCGTCGTTTTTTGTAGCGAAACGCCCTTTGCCTAATAAGCTCTGGGACGACGGAAACTCACGAATTTCCCGCGGCACCTCGACCGGACCAGCTGACTTGTCGATACCTTTTAATGATGATGTCAGTCTGGCTGGGTTTCCGCAGAAAACACCTTCAGGCAGCTGATAACTTCCGATGGGTGGGAATTAACCAGAGCCAGAACAGAACCTGTCCTTTGGCTGGCCTTGTAACCCACACCAACCCAGCTGCAGCTGCGCTCAAAGCCATCGCTGACACCGGTAACCCATGTTCTGTACCAACGCACGCGATACCGGCCATGGCCATTATTGACGCTGCCCGGACTGGGGGCAAACGCAGTTACCGCCGTCTCCTGAAAACAACTTCTGACTGTCGGAGTGGCAGTTCAGATCCAGAAGCTGCCCTTGGCGCCCTTGACCGGAGATATCACGACCGTTCAGTTTGACTTCTACGCCCTTGCAATTGACAGGGTCTTAGCGACGCGGAGACATCGTAACCCCCCTATCAGAATAACGCGTACAGAGCCACTCACCGCCGATACGGCACGCGCGAGCGGAGCGATCCAGTCATAAACACCTTTGTTGTGGAGGACCAAAATTCGGAAACACTCCAATTCACCCGTGACCTTAGGATTCTGGTCAACGACTTGTACTGACGGCAGGCCTGGACGGCCTTACTGCGCTTTAAATCTTCAATAACGTCTGCCCCTCGAAGTACTTTCAGTCGATCGACATACAGCTTGTGTCGCCCTGTACGTCATAAACCGGCTACGTAAACCTTCCTCTTTCAATACTTTGGCGACAGCCACCTCAGCTTCCGAAGCATGCTGACACTGACTTTTCAGCCATCTGGGGCATACGGATGCGGGTTAGCATATCAAGCTAACGGGTCCTCATACTCATGGGATTTGTGCTCCTGAAACGAGTTAATTAAGGTCTGGTTTACCAGCTGGCTTTAACCAGACCGGGGACGTCACCGCGCATAGCTGCTTCACGCAAACTTGATACGGCTCAGGCCAAACTTGCATAAACACCGTGCGGGCGCCAGTGATACGGCAGCGGTTACCTGACGGACCGGGCTGGCATTCGCCCGGCAACTTTGCAGGGCCCACCTGGGCATTCCAACGGTCTCAACAGACGCGTTGAATATTCCCAATGACAGCCTTGATCTCTGCACGCTTCTTGGCGTACTTGGCAACCAGACGAGCGCTTGCCTCGCGGTTTTTCATGCTGACTTTAACCATTACCGACTCCTAGTTAGGAACGGAATTTGAACGCACGCAGCAGCGCGCGGCCTTCTCATTCCGTCCGTGCAGTGGTGACGTCAAAGTAATGCTCCAGACCACGCAGAACGTCGATCTTGTCGATCGATTTCGGGAAAAGGGGGGGAAGAATGATCTGTCCTTGACGCCCATTGCTTAGTTACCACGCCATTCGAACGATTTCGCGTTCAGCCATCGAATCACGCAACACGCGGCAGAGAGATGACAACAGGCGATCCAGGAATTCGTACATCTGCTCGCGGCGCAAGAACTTGACACCAATCGGCCAGCCGTCACGAATCTTGAAGCCACGAATCGACTTGCGAGCGTAGCGTCACGATCCTTACCGCCCGTTGATCTTCTCCAGGTCACCATTCGGTTCGATTGATTTTCTTTTCACCAACAGCTTCACCAAGACCCATGTTAAGGGTATTTTGTGAGTTTCGCACTTCCATCACGTTCGTTCAGGGCCCATTCTCCTGGATCGTGGAACGAGAGTAGTCCGGGTAGTGTTCTTTCATCTTTACCATGGTGGTAAGCACCTAGATTCTCAAGCGTGACGGCTTTTGCGATCGACTTGAAAATACGAACCTTTCTTACCGTCTTCGGACCTTGAAACCGATACGATCGCTTTGCTGTCGCGGCGTTGAGATTGCCCACGTTGGAGACGTGGATTGCGCACTTCCTTTCAACAATACCGCCTTGCGAACCAGCCATTGATTAGGGCTTGGTTGTGCCGCTTGAATAATATGTTGACGCCCGGAAAATCAGGCAGGGCGTTGATCAGCCAGACCTTGAGGACCTTGCCCGCGCTTGCCTTAATCTTGCCGGCGATGACGGATTACTTCGTCTTCACGTTTAATCTTTTGCATTGACCGGGGCTCCTTTACAGCACTTCGGGCGCAGGAAAGATTCTTCCATGAACTGCTCATTACGCAGTTCACGAGTCGACTGCCCAAAATGCGCGGTACCATCGGCTCATTTTTGTTGTTGAGCAGACGGCTGCGTTGCCATCAAAACGATCAAGCGAACGTCGTACGGCGTACACCGTGACGAGTACGCACGATGACGCGTTAAGCACCTGACCTTTCATTACTTTGCCGCGGGGAATTGCTTCCTTCACGGGTCACCTTGATGATATGCCAATCCGCGTAGCGGCGTGAGAACCGCCCCAAAACCTTGGGATACACATACGCGACGTGCACCACTGTTATCTGCACTTCCAGCATGGATTGATCTGGAATCATAACTTTCTCCGACCCTTAAAAAAAATCCGCAAACGCGCGGCTTTAAACTATTTCCGCGCGCTCGTCGATCTGCACCCCAGGGTCCAGCTCTTGGTTTTAGCCAAGGACGGTTTCCTTTAATGTGACAGAATTGCCCAATACGGCATTCGTTGTTTTCATCGTCGCATATGCAAGCTTGTTTAGAAGCGGTCGCATTGTAGCTTACCGTACCACGGGTGCTTTTACCTGGCGCCTCGATGACGACCAGTAAAGTTTTATCCATCTTGCACTGACCACACGGCCGGTACGTAACTTTTACTGTTTGTGGTCTCGGCCATGGATCAGTTACCCACCTTTCTGGTTAAGGCACGGTCTTACGGCGATATCGCGCTTTGGCCTGCTTCAGGCAGGTGCTTCTGACCTGAAGTTGCGGTTGCCTTTTCTGCATTGCGCCAGTTGGAAAAATGATCACCGCCAGCAAGGGTTGAGCAAAGACTGGCCCTCATTGAGCTT
>Ga0163217_1081390_pt1 | contig 16092 bp, 15 predicted proteins | sample SynspAceP_FD_185933 | JGI IMG/M metagenome (GOLD analysis project Ga0163217, IMG submission 185933) | Saline lake microbial communities from Ace Lake in Antarctica - Synechococcus sp. Ace-P (PacBio error correction) | ecosystem: Environmental > Aquatic > Non-marine Saline and Alkaline > Saline ... | reverse complement strand
TTTGGCATGAATTTCTTTTAGTTGCGCATTTTTTAATGATCTTTGATGTTGTCTTGCATTTTACTTGATCAATTAAACACTTGGTCTGCTTTCAATTCTGGATAAACTCAAACACGGTAACTGACTTTACAATCCTGTACAAATCTAAGCGCAGCCTCAACACCTGAGTTGCCACCGCCAATAACGGCAACATCTTACCCTTGTAGAAAAGGCCCCATCGCAATCGGGCCAATAGGGCAACACCGTTACCAATATTCTCTTTTCTCGCCAGGTACACCAAGCTCTCCCAGTTGCACCTAGTAGTAGCAATGATAATTGTCTTAGGTTTCAAATCACTCACCAGACCGTTAATGTCAGCTTTTTAAATCACCTTTTTCCAATTTTATTCGACACGGAAATGCTCAGTATTGGTTACTTCGTAGTCATTCAAATGTTCCATTCAATGACGTTGTTAATTGAGGGCCAGTTGTTTTTGAGACGGAAAATCAAGTTTTCAATTCCATTAGTGTCTTTTACTTGTCCACCAAAACGATCGGCAATAATGGTAACTTTTAACCCTTTACGAAGCGGAATAAACGCAGGCATGCAAAACACCAGCTGGACCGCCGCCAATAACAGTAACGTTCTTGTATCGGAAACTGCTCAAAATTATCGTTGGCTTGGCCAACATTTCAGGTTGAGATTGGGTCAATTTGTCGATCAATTTTTGCAAACCGTTATCTATTGACCTGTTTGCAATACTTTACCGTTCATTTAAAAACGGGGGAAAAAACACCTTGGAATACCATTTTTTTCAAAAAACCAAATCTGGATAAACGCTTACCATTTCTATCATTTCCGATTCAAATTGTCATTCAACAATGCAAATTGATTCATTGCTTGGACGACGTCTGGCATGGCATGACACTTAAACTAATGTTAAACCTGGGAAACTTAAGCGGGTATTAAAAACCACTTTTCTTGATCATGTTTTGAACACTTTTCGTCGATAGCTTTAGTTTGACACCACCTGGCTTGCCAGAACTTGCTAACACAAATTGAATTAAATTCATTGTCACCTGGAACACCGAAAATTGTAATACCGCTTGGCTTTACCATTACTTTCTAAACCAAAGCTTAACTGGGCTGCGAAAGCGTGCAGAATCGTCTAGCTCTGCAAGCGTAAACCTTGTCTGATATAGACGCAAATTGCGTTAGCATTTCTTTGAGCTCTGCGCGCTTTACCGTGCTCACCAGTCTGTAATACTAAAGTGACGTTGTTGTTGCATTATCTTTCGCGTTACTGCGCTAAAGCTTTAATATATCTGGAGTTAACATGTTTTTCCTTTCACTTTTAAATAGATTGTAGCAAAGGGCTTCAGCATTTTTATTATGGGGTTAAATTCATTCAAAAAAAAAGTTGCATAAACCCAGCTCAATGATTGAACTCTATCCTTTTTCAAGTTCGAATAGTTGGAGTAAGTAAAGGGTGGAAAGCCTCTGCTTTCAAATCTTGTTTTTCATACTTCGCCTTTTAAGCATGTTGGTCATCTCTAAAAAGCAAGTCGTATTAGCTTGCGCGTCCTATGTTTGTCCCTCATTACGCAGGGCCTGAATATTGGACGGAGCGCTCCCCCAAAACATAACTTCTAACTAGCTTAGATCTTACCAAACCAAAGATCAAGACTTTTTGGAGTTTCAACGTCGGCTTTGACCTTGTTCCCAAGCTGCTGGGCAAACTTCACCGTCGTTATTCGCAACATAACTTGAGCTGCTTTTCACTTTTACGAACCATGTCAGCTGGATGCTGAAACGACCGATACCCAAATCATTGAACTTCCTTCAACTTTAATAAATAACCGTCTGGATTCGGCTAAGAAGGTACCACGTTAATAGCACGGCCGTCTTCTTCAAATCATGATGTCCAAATGCACGAGTCAGGGCACCGTTGGATGTCAGCAAGCATAGGATATTTTTAACCTTTACCCATTGCTTCGCTTGTATCATGCCAAGCTTTATGCACAAAAGTGATCAGTTGATACAGCATTAAACTTCAAACAAGAGCTAGTAAATTCGTCATGCTTTTAGCCAATGTTCTTCTAATTCTGTAGGCAACAATGTTAAAATCCGCAGCGTATATTAAATATGAAGATAGGACCATTTTTTCCTTTTACATCTTCGTTAGTGATAGTTTTGAATTCACCATCATGAAAAGCTTCTACCGAAAATTCTGGGATTGATTTGTTATCATAGTCATTGTTTGTTTCCTTTTAAAAAATTGCTGATTAAAGGAATATTATTAAATAGCTGCGATTAAAATAGCTGTATTAAATAGCTTCTTATTAAAGAACCCTATAAAAAACGCCTGCCGTTTTTCTTGATACAAAGATAAGCGTTTTTTCGTTAAATAAATAAATGAATAAAATCGTATCGGGTTAATCAGTTAAATCGATTAAAACCTATTTGCTACCTAAATAGGTGCCGTTATTACCATAAAGCGAAAGAAAAGCTCTCCAACATCACATCAATTGTAATCAACAAATGCGATGTTAGTTCATAACTTACAGCCAACGTTCCTATTCAGAATCGATATTGTTTACGGATTAAGTGTAATTCAAGAACCAATATAGAATTAACACGATATCATTATATACCAATACACCTTGCACTCATCGCCACTTTACGACTTTCATTTCCCATTACAATTGATAACCACTGGTTAAACTTACATCAATCCCAATCATCTAAAAACTTTCTGCATCTCAATATCCACCTCCTTCAATACATTGCGCAGAAACCAACAGTGCTTTAACCTCATCATGCTTTAACCAATCCAACCAAGGTTGCTTTCTAAATTTACCCCTACTCTCGCAAACAAATCAGCTAAGCAGGAATCCATTGAGCAGGGTTTGACGCAACAGCACTTTTCAAGTGGCCAATGTACTTTGGTATAATCCATTTCAACTTTTGATGCAGGCTTTGCATGGACTGTCCTGCCAACCTTTGTGACAAACCAACCTTTTGGGCGTGTTTTAGACTGGGATTTGATTCCCTGTTTGCTTGTGTCGCCATGGTTTTTTCAATAAGTAATTCTTTGATTGCTCCCAGTTGGCACCTGACTGCTTTCCATAGAAAACTAATAATGCTCCGCGTGATTGCACTGTTAATAAGCCTTCGCGGCCGACCATTGAGGTTAAACTCATTCAATGTTTGATGTTAGGATTATTTCTTGCGACTAAATGGGGCCTTTATTAGACCGCAATTTGCGAAGCATTGTAAATCATCTTGCAAGACCATTGTTCAGACAAAACAAGTAGTTGCTTATGTAAGTTAAGTAACTCCTTGGCATTGCAGCACAGGCAAGTACAAGAAAACACCTTGCAACAGCAGTCGCACGCTTTGTGCGATTTCTTCAACGCGCCAGTATAACCGGATTGTAATACACGTACTCATGATACTTGCCCAATGCGACAACGCACATTCAATTGCCTTACATTAAGCCATTCTTTTCTGTTGTATCTTCGGGATTCTAATTTCTAAGACATTGGGAAGCTCCAATGAGTTTTCTAAAACAGCCCCATTTATTAATGGTAGCCACGCGCAGCTTTACCGTCACATGCTCAAACCGAACAGGAGTGACTTTGCTTATTTCACGGCCAAAATCGAAACAAGACTGTGGTGCGCCCCCGCTTTTCAATTCAATCTCAATTTTCACCAATCGGCAAGTACCCCCTTTTATGCTTAAGTTCCGCCACTATCCAAATACCCAGTTTCAACATTGGGTTTTCACCATCCACGATATCAAAGTTACGCGATGGAAAATGGGTTGAAAATTTGCACTTGAGCTGTCTATTCTCTTTGAAAACATTATATCATCAAGCCCATATTTTTGCGTCGAAATTTCTCTAAATCGGGATTGCCTTATCCCAAATCTACCATTATATTCTGGGCGCTGATGCAACCCCGCCTTTCCACTTTACCTTGGGTTTTTTTATTGTCTGCTCAAATATATGATCTATTAACTCGGCGGATCCAAAAACCCATTTTACGGCCTTGCCTTAAAAATATGTTCAGGGGTGTTCGTAATAATCGTTTAAAAACATCAAAGAGTGCGCTTTACCTTTACCTTTTAACTTTGTAAAGCGTTTGCTCAAATCTGGTCAATTGCGTCTGGTTTGCAACGAGTTTTTAATTCAATTTCCACTGGGTCTCAACTTGCCAATAAAAGGTTCAATTTTCGGATATTGCGTGTACCATATCGCTAATGCCTGCGTTCGCAAACCTTTTCAAACATTTCAATTTAAAAAAATAGCCTTTCTTAATAAACAACCCAGTTAAATATGCCACTCTGAAATGCGTCTAAGAAAAATAGGGCTTGTGAAATAATAGTAGCAGCACCTAAAATCCCTAGATCCGTCGTTTAACAATGAAGGCATCCATGCGCTTTTTGATCTTATTTTTTTCTATTCGTTCTTTATTCTTCTTATTTAAACAGCTCAAAACTTCAACAGTGACGCACCTATTCCATTTACCGATTCAGGAATCCGTTATTATATTTCTGTACGAGTTATTTATTCTTTTACCATGCTGGACCCGGTTCGAGATTTTCGTATTGGTGGGTCAATTAGTGCCGGTACTACAGTGGTCACTTTTGCAAGTAGATAGAGAAAGGGGCCGGTTTATTGCCCAGGTACAGGATGATCGATGAACGCATAGGATGGCGTTGGAAGTCAAATTTGTTAGTCGCACACTTCATTTCCGAGTTACGCTGGACGAAAGCATAGTGATAAGTTGAGATTCACAACAAAGACGAAATCAACGTTATGGGACAAACGCATTGAACTAGCGCTAAACGACTTCGCCGGAAATCTTGAACGACAAAAAAATTGCACTGAATAGAAAAAATTAACTAAAATCCCTTGAGCAAAATTGCTGAGCTTGAAAAGGACGGCATTAATGAAGAAAGCGCGGTTAGCTACCAAATGCAATGAGTTTACACGCGGCACTGTGGTTTAGCCTTGATTAGCGTTGTCATTGGTTACTTGCTAGGTCTGTTTTTGGACAGCAAAAAAAGGCCAATCTAATCCTTTTACGCCCTTTAAATTACCGTTACCGTTTTCGTCATGAGAGCTGTTGTAGCACGCTTATCCACAAATAAAAAAAACGATAAAAGTTGATAAAATGCTAATGTTTTTGCTAGTCATCAATATTGCCGGTACTGCAGCATTTGCTGATAACTGGTGCACTGTTGGCGGCTTAAAGGAAAAAGATGGACTGGGTGGGGATTTGTGTTTATCGGCAATTGTTTCAACGGTTATTGGCGGTGGCACTCTTGCGCGAGTTATATTAGATGTACCGGTATTTGTAGTCGATTGTTTAATGTCGTTATATTGCAGGCGGTTTTCCGCAATCATCACCTATTTTGCAACTTCAGCCAAAATATCACGGCAAATCAAAACGGCATGCTGTGGGCTGATGCTGTAGGGACTATGCATTGTTCAGTGTATTAGGAGCTTGAAAAAGCATTGAGTTGGGGCTGAATCCGGTTGCCGTTTATTAATGGGCGTGTTTAGTGCTTGTTTAGGCGGTTATCATTTCGAGACGTTATCCTAAATGATGTGTTCCGTGGTCTTTCAAAAGGAAATTTACCATTTACAGCGTTCATTGTCGAGACTATTGATATTAGTGTTTGTTTTAGCCTAACTCGGTATATTTGGTTTCTATTGCCTAGGCCTTGGTTGTGTCGTCGCATTCACTGTAGCGTGGCTTATCGCTTATAGTAACCAAAACTCTCTATTTGCCCTTGCGCCCACAAAAAGCGGTTTACAATGATTGTTTAAAAATAAATCGTCTAAAATTTTGAAAAATGATTTATGAGCAGGTTCTATCCTGCTCAACTATTCAAACCTAACTTTTAATCGTCGTTTCTTCAAACCAAAGGTCATCAAACGAAGTATTCCCGCCTGATGCGGTGTATCTAATACTGATTGTTTTTTCAGTAAACCAAGCGTGGCATCAAAGTGTCGTTATAATTCAGCCCGTAATAACGGTAATTATCGGGCACCTTGTCTCTCAGCTAGTTTCGCAGAAATATAAGCACTTCGCTTCCGTACGACTATCCACCACAAACCACCGGCCAAACTCTTGTTCATCAACAGAGCTTCTAAGTGCACCAAGTTTGCACTTGGAAACTGAATATTGGGGCACCTGTGCTAGCTAGTTTTTCTATTGAATGTCAAGACCCTTTCATAGGAACAATGTCTGCATACCACCGAAATAAACTAAATTACCCGTTGCTAATTGCCTTACCAATCGACACATCCAATATTCAAAAGGTAACGTCTTTATTCGGCGGAACACCAACCACACACCCCTCCGGTTCCAAGTGTAAGGTATTCGATTCACCAGTAGTACCAGGCAAACTGAGTAGGCGAGGCAACCTGCGCTCTATAGCAATCAGCTGGTTTCTAGCTGTGGCTAATGTTTGATTTTAAATCCTCAGCAGTTCTTCAACAATTTCGACATTTAGCAATTGCTAATAGTTGACGTACAAACGGGAAATGCGACTTAATAAGCGGTGTTAAACGCCACTGATTTTCTTTACAAGCCATTGCCGGGGACGGCCATCAGGTTGTCGGCTTCAGGCTACCGCGGTGCATTCGCTTTGAATTGTTTATCCGTCAGCGTATTTCAACTTCGATGCCACTTTTGGTGTTCGGCTCTTTCTTCATCAAAACGCGGTAAATAGTTCGGACCACCGGCTTTAGGACCCGTGCCTGACAAGCGCGTCCGCCAAATGGCTGAACGCCAACGATAAAGCGCCAATCATGTTACGCGTTGATATTAAGCATTACCGGCTCTGGAAAGACGCGCCAATTCGTTTCGCTCGCTCTTTCAATGCGAGAGTGAATGCCCATAGGTTAAACCCCAAAACCTGTACTATTGATTTGCTGTATGACTTTGTCTATTCTTTGGCCTTTGAAGCTGGATCAAATGCACACAAGCGTGAAGACTTCTTTTTCAACACGTCAATATTTATCTATTTCAAAAAAGTGTGGTTGCAAAGAAGTTACCGTTCATCTTTAGGTTAGCTTCACATTTATACAATAACTTTCCATTGTCTTGCATGTATTCGACATGGCTCGTTAAGTGCTTTTAATCTTTTTATCAATAACCGGCCCAATGGTCTTGTCGACAAAAAAGATTGGGTCACCCAGTGATAATCTTTCATCGCCACCAAAACAATTCTTTTCGCTAAACAACATTTCACGATATCTTCTGTACAAAACAAGACTCTTTAGAGCTGAAACAACGCTGATCCTGCACTTTGGAATCCTTGATGTAACAACATCATCTACTTACCTGCTCTCGGAAGTGCGGTTGAGTCGACAATCATACAGTTTTTGACCCGCCCGTTTTTTGCAATTCAATGGAACTTGTCCGTACCACGTAGCCGCTTAATATTTGTGGATATTAGCGAGCCTGTTTGCCGTTTTGAACCCGTAAACATGACGCATTGAATGGCGCTCGTTCCAGGTAAAGTACATCGCCAAATCAGGGACCATTTGGCAATAACTATATTCACGGTATCTTCAGGTAAGCCACCGATATCATTAATTTCCAAAGCGACGTTTAGCAATTAAACTTGTTTGCTCCGCTGTTTTGCAATGACTTGTATTTCCGGCGACTAATGCTGCGGCTATTTTGCCCCATTAAAAATAGCAGAGGGAAATTCCAAGGGACTGATACAAAGGAACCAACTCACGCGATGCAAACGATTTGCGGATCGAGTCGTTAGCTTCAACTGATTAGTAAACGGCAAAAATCGACAGCCTCACGGACTTCGTCAATTACTGTCGGCAGTTAATCTTGCCCGCCCTTTTAATGCACAAGCCAATAGCTCGTCCATTATGACGTTCGAGAATACCAGGCAATTTGCGCATCAATAGGTCGCTCGCTTTCCAACAGGCTGCTTCGACCATGACTGCCGCAGCTTTTGGTTTGTGCGCTCAAGCATGGCTAAGCATTATCTATTTACTGTGGAGCCTAATGAGTTCCTACAATTTCGCTCAACAAAGCGGGTTGCGAACAATAATCTGATTTTCAGTTTCTTCTACATTACAAGATGCTTTTATACTGCTCTTTCAAAACCACTTTTTTCTAATTTCAGAGATAAATCGTTGCGTCGCATTCAGTCATAGATGTCAAAAACCGCGGGCATTTGCCTCTGGCTTGGCGCATATAAATCAAATAGGCATTTAACAATTTGTTTGCTTTCTCCCTAATTTGCAAGCGCTGAGTGCGCTTCTTACAGGATCCTCAAGGAGTGATTCTTATCTTTGCATTAGCTATCATTTTCAACTATTCGCCATTTACGAAAGATGAATTAGCTTCCATTTTCCAATTAAACGACGAAACCAAATAATGCTTAAATCAATTCTTTCTGAACACCAACCCGGTGCATAAACTTCGACATGGATCTTGTCTTTCGTGACAACTGGTCGTATTAAGGAGTCTCCCATTCCATGTAGCACTTGGAATCAAAGGCCTTCTTTGTCACTCCCGCGAGCTCAATAATAACTGACGCAGTGTACGCGTTATGTGTTGCCAAACTGCGGTAGGATACTGTCACGGTAGGCCAAACATTCTATTCGCACATGCGTGATACGGAACTCGGAGAGTTTTTGCGAGTAAAACACGGGGAAAAATCATCAAAACCGCCTTGTTTGACTTTGGCTTTATTTCGGTGTATTGTCCCAATATGCACCTTTGACCAGCGAAAACCATCATTTTACGGCCCAACTTAATGTTAATTTCACGCAACCATTCATAACAAAAAATCGCGCGTATTTTGATATTGACTGAACCGCCAGCCCAAAACCGTGCCAACCTTTCTAAATCTGGGTCCATAAATACTTTTTCGATTTTAATATCCAAGGATATGTCAAGACGGGCTCTGACTCCTTCGGCATCCAACCGTTTAAACGATATCGTTACTTTCGCATTAAGCATAAGGTTTAGTTTTCATGAATTTCTTTTCCATAACGCGATCATATTTAGGCAAAAATCACTAGCGCGGTGAATAGCTGAAGCCTTACAGAAATTCCCGGACTCTGCGCGGTCCGCGTCCCTTTGCCGCTACCATCACTTCAATGGCTTTTTACATAAGCCTGGTTAACGCGTCTGCATCTTTAGCTGTTTCTGCGCCTTCACCTAACATGTCATAGGATAGACATTAACCTGAGTTTCTTTTTTCGCGGCTTCTTTCAAACTTGCTCTTCGATACGTTCGCCCATAACAAATAAAAACTGGCGGACCATTTACTTTTCATTTTGCACATTTTCAGTTGCTCTGCGGATAACGTTCACCTAAAAACGACCATGGTTTTTTATGAGTAGCCGAACTGCTCAGTTTTGCGTTTGTCAGCGTAGTTAACCATGTTGCCAGTTAATATAATAATCCCCAAGCAGAAGCGTTTCACGAATAATGAGTCCACTATTGCCCAAATGATTGGTTCCACTCTCTTTTTGAAAGTTTTGTCGGCGAATAAGCTCTCTTGTATGGCTATCAGGAACACGCAAACAGCGCTTCTTGCCAAAACACATCAACACCAATCCCTTCGGCGGTGGCTAACGAAAATTCATTTAGCAGGAGCATCAAACACCGCCGTGGCCCTCTTGCTCGCGGCCGAATTTGTTAGATAGAACCTCATAGTCCGAGGCGCGTTCAACCATGGCACTGTGAACGAGCCGCCATATTACTTCTTGCATTCAGGTAAAAAATTATGATCAATAGCCTTCTGATTTCACCGATACGGCTAAAACTCGCGATTTTCTGCCGGATCGGCACAGGTATTATTGATGTATTATTCACTAAGCATTTGGGTCGCCTCACAGTTATTGTAGTACTATTTTTTTGTGCTCCATGCTTGCCTTAGTTTTCCGCAGCCTATAAGTTTCGCGTACGGATAAGCTTAATTGCAACGAAAAACTACCTTTGTGACAAAAATCAGTTTATATTGATCAAGCCCAGTTGTAAGGCCTATTACTTCCATCAGTTAGCCCTTAATTTTCACTAAAAAAACGCACAAACTAAACCGCGTTTCCATTGGTTGTTTTGCGTGCTTACAGCTATAATTATACGGGTTTGTTTTTTTGCCGAGGTTTTGATCGCACTTAAACATCTTTTTTTTCTTCAGTCGTTTGCTAGCAAATAAATTGGTTATTAACAGCACAATAGGATTTCTATTATGTTTTAGCATTCGTTTTCTTCTTCAACATCGCCAGCAGTGCCACATGGCAAAATATCGCTGTGGATTTTCTTGTCCCCTTTACGGTTTACTATTGGCAGCTATTGTTATCTCATTTGTTTATTCGCTAATACGCTGTTAAAAGACACTTGCCACAAATGCCCTTACCGACCGCAACTGGAGCGAAGGTTAACATTTCGATGCCGTATTAGAGCATGGCATCTTCCCATTTAGCTTAACCTTAAATCGGCTGCAAGCCACCGGACAACAATAACCCCATTCGTAATAACTTGAATTTGCAATGCTCAAAGCCGATGTTGATTCATGCCGTATTAAACAAAAAAAGCTCATCGTTAATGAACTCCATTTGCACAAGATGTGGAGTTTGATACTGAACGCGAAAGTGCCGGTGCGTTTATAATCAAGCGGATGCGCAAGCCTCAAATTTTGCTTTTTCCAACGTTGGCAGACTTGCCCAGCGTCGATGAGATTATTAGAGAATCACATTTTAAAACGACTGCTGCGGTTTGCTTAAGCCCAAAAAGTAGTGCAACAATTATAAAAAAACCCATTACAAGAACAATTATGGCAACTTTGCCTAGCAAGAAAAAGTTAAACCGCATATAAAAGAAACGACTTACTGCATTAAGAAATGATTACAAATAAAATTCCAGTTGAATTTAGCGGCTGCCAAAAAAAGAATTTGATTTGAGATAAAAAGAAGCAATAACAAAGATAAAAAAACCAATATTATGCAGTTTGTCGACTTTAGCCGAAAAGAAGCCAAAGCGGCTTCTTGCCAAATTCTGTGTCGGCGTTAAGATTGCTCCTTCAAGAAGACTTTTCGAATCTTGCTTAAGGATTAGTTGCTGGGGATGAAGCTGCAATTGGCAAGTAACTCTATGCTTTATTCGGTTGAAAAAGCCAAAAAACTATATCCAAGGCTTGCTTAGCTGTTTATTGAATATGCTATTCAGCGATACCCAAGAAAACATTGTTGAAGAAACCGCCAGCGATTGATGGTTTACCCAATGTGGATTCAAGAAAGCAAGCGCTCCAACATTAAAATGGCAGACAAAACCAAATTGAATAACTGCTTGGCAAAATAATCACAGACCAACAGCGCTTATAGGAAACCTCAACCACGTTTTTTAGTCAATTCAAGCAAAGCCAAAAATTGGGGAAGAACATTGTATTTAAAAGGTACCTTTGAAATTATTTCAAGGTTAAAGTTAATTCAGTGCAAAACTGGGATATTTCAGGGGCTTAGTTATTTAGACGCAATCGAATTTTGGTTCCAGAAGAGTCCAAAGCAAAAACTAAACCGCATTGCTAGGTCAGGTTTACTTGCCAGCAAGGGTGGGATTAAACTTGCCGTCGATTGGCAATGCTAATCAGGGTCATCGGCATTTAACCTCAGTGCTTTGAAGTTAAAAGCGACGGGTAACCAATGATATAACGAGCGCAATGGCTGAAGTAATTTCAGTTTGGTCTGAGCTAAAATTAAGCATCTGATTTTTACTGCAGCCTGGTGACATAGCCCATCATTAAAGTGAAGTCTGCTGGATTAGACAAAAAAATGCTTTGCAAAGCCTTCTTAGTGGCTTGGACTGGCGATAGTTCTTGGTAAACTAAGTGAGCTAAAAAAACAAATTAAACACGAAAGTGGCTGGAAGCAGTTGGGTCAGCGAGTCAGCACTAGAGTCGGTTGATTTGCTCTCTAACGGCCTGCTCAAGGCGATACCGACGAGCATAAATGAATGTTAAAAAATCGCAGATGACAAATTGCATTAGACAAGGAAAAAAGATAAAAAACTACTAAAGAAGCTTACTTGATTAAGCTTGATTAGTAACGAATAGAACTAAATTCCAATTAAGGAAATGAGCCATGCGCAGTAGATGTGATACTCGTCATATTGATTACCCTGGCTTGGTTACTGCAGGCTCGCCTTTGGTGGCAAAAATAGCATTGTCCGACTACAAACCTGATTGAAATCAGGAAATAGAAACGGTTTGCAATAAAACAAAATGCGAATCTAAAGCAACGCAATGCGCTTCATCAAGGCTGATATTTTAGTGACCTCAACTTGGTTTAGAATCTATGAAGGAACGAGCACGCAAACGAATACTTAGGCCTGATTAAAGACGGCGAAAACTTTTTACCGATCTACCCCCAAAGAAGTGGATTTTGACAGTAGTAGAGACATTTTGTAAGCGTTTTTCCTGCCGCCGGGCTATTGTAGTAGAATGCAATCATCGGTAGCAAAAACCAAGTATCTTACCATTGGTAACAAAACTGTATCAGCACGACGCTCGATGCGCTGCATTGTCCTCACCACCAATTAACGAATATTTGTCGTTTACATCCACAAACAGTTTTTTAAATCGCTAGAGGCGGCTCACAACCCTTTAATAAGGAAACCTGTTATGGCTGGATTGATGAGAGTCGATTCAGTTCTTAAGTGGGTTTACAGCATTGCTTTAACCGAAGCTAATGCGGAATTCATGGGTATTGGTGCATGATGCGGCGGAGACCTTGCGTAACACATATCCGGAAACTCGATTGAGTTTATTCGCCTGCATTAACACGTGTGAGGGCGCTATATTGCGGTACCGGTACTGACACAATAAACGACGACCTCGACTAAAATAGTCCAATTAGTCTGAAAATTTGAAAGAAAACCGATTGAACGCGCCCAACTCTGCAAGCTCAAACACCCGCATTGTTTCCACTTGCAAAGTTAGATCGATGCTATTGAGCTCGCACAACGCAATTAACATTAATATTACCGATGATAGCTCCAGCAATGGAGCATGTCAAATGCGAGCGTAAAACTCATTGAAGGACGCAGTACCAACATAAAAATAACCCGCCAGTTGCGATTTGGCACTAGCTGAGTATTTATTTTAAGAACTACTGATACCATCCAAAACAATAATAAAACAATAAGCTAGGGGAGGGCACTCTTATGTTCCGTATAGGGCGATGGTTACCCGATTGTTACATAAATTTTGGTGGGCATGCGGACCCAGATTTACCATTGGCGGGCATCTGATAGTACATAACGTGGGTTGATTGCGCACTAGATGGTGATGTCGCTTGCACCGCACTTATGCGATGCGCTTCTCGGAGCACTTGGCTCTTCGGCGATATTGGTCATCACCTTTCCTAGACGACGGATAAAGCTATGAGAACATCAGTAGCCTTGAGCTATGCGCCAGGGTTTATTCACGCATTCCAAGATTTAGGCTACATGCCTAGGTTAATGCAGAGTATTACGATCGAAGCTCAAGCTCCAAAATGGCTCCTCATATTAACTTTATGCGTGGAAGGCCATTTCTGTACGCTATGGGCCGTTTCAGTCAAGGAAATCAGTCATTAGGCACAACAACTTGAAGGATAGGCTGCTAGGACGTGAAGAAGCATTGCATTGCCACGCTGTTGCGGTACCATATGCCCGCGTAAGATAAACAACATATGTCATTATCCATTTCATCATTGGTCTTAGGTTGTATGGTGATGCACTAGGTATTCGCAACACTCAAACAAGAAATGCCACGATTTTTCGTTGGGAACGGCTCGGATTCGAGCCGAGCGGTGAAGGTGAGCATTATTTTTTTGTGGTTGGAAAAAAACCAACTTAAAACCACCGCATTCGTTGCTGAGTCGCTAGCACGCGCTTCAGTTAAGACTGCAACCTGCGGTGATATCACGCTTACGCTGGCCCAGAAAAGACAAAATTCGCCTTAAACTTCGGACAGTGGTTTCGGGGTTGCATATTGCAAGCAAAAAAAGAGCCAAACTGGATGAATTTGAACCGACGGTTGCGAAAATTTTTACAAGTTCACACGCAATGCATCGAAAGTTACGCGTTGGTGTGCTCAAAGGTAATAAAATTTGATCTTAATATTACGAAATTTAACCCGGACATTGGCCGCTGATGTCGAATTTGATATTCCAAGCATTTAGAACACCGCCTTTGAACTTATAAAAAATCAAGGCGTTTCCTAATTATTTTGGAATGGCAGCGTTTTGGCGAAATGAGAGTTATCATTCAAACTGAAATCTTGGAGCAAGGCAACTACCGTCTGGTAAATTGCTGTTAGGGTAATCTTGCATTAAGCTGATAAAGCTGATAGGCGGCTGAGCTATCCGTAACCGCAATTAAGCGGTCGCGATGGCTTATATCTGCATTGCTGAGCTGTTGTCAATTGAAATTATTCAACCAACGAATAGTACAGGCACCAAAACTTCCATCCACCATTGCTTGTGTGATTTGCGATGCAAATTTTGGAGTGTTCAAAAAACAGCTTTTTTGTGTCGAAGTACTGAAAACAGAACGGGCTAGCATTAATAAAGCCGGGATTAGCGAGTTTATGAATGTCAATGTCACCGCCCCACATGGGGTTGATGGCAAAGCTACCATTCATCCGCGGACCGCTAGGCCCTAGAAATTTAGACTGTGTTTGTAACCAAAATTTCGCTGATTATAATACAAAACACTGGTATTCGTTAGGATTTAAAAACAACAAATGAAGAGCTATTCGTATTTATCCCGCAGGGATTTACCTGGCAAATAGAAGATAAACAAGTCTAAAGATGCAGTTTCACTTCCTGCTGGTCGTGTTTTGCGGACTTCTATTGTACGAAGAACTATTAGATGTGTAAGCCTTCCAATTTAAATGTTGCTTGAATAAACAGCCGAGTTAAAATTTGCTTCAACATTTATTTTTTTATCACCACCGTATTTGCGGGATACAACCCCCTGCATCGCCAACAATAGTAAAAGGGCGAGGAATACCATGAAACATATTATTGTAGCAAACGTGATGGTTGTTAAACGCTATAGGGATAGTCTGTTCATGTTTGAGCATTATCAAAAAAAAATGGGGGGGGGGGGGGGGGAAAAAAAAAAAAAACACAATGTTACCGTGATCGCACCTGACCGCACTGTGCGGAAATGAGTAACGCGTTGTCATGTCATAAACCCTTGCGCATTGAGGCAATTTGCCAAATGTTTTTTGCTGTAAAATGGCCCACCGACCAATCGGATTGTGTCCATAGCTGGGCATTAACAAATTCATGCAAACAAGAACCAGGATTTAGTGGTGTTCAGGTATTAAACCATGGCCCTAATTTGTACGGTGATGACACCCATTTATTACTTGGAACGGGTTGCGGGCTGCATTAGAAGGTCGCCATATGGGCTTTACCCGCAATAGCGGTATTCTCTTTTGCCAGCAAAAAACAAAGATCATTTCGATACGCTGCCAGTGTACGTTGCGATATTATCCGCCGCCCTTGCCTCGCATCCTTGGAGCTAAATGAGATTTTTAAGATTCAAATGACCCGGCTATCCCCTTTATGACTTAATTAAGAAGGGCATAGTGGCCAAACGACGGGTTGGGTAAGCGGCATTCGTGGCAGGGAGAAACGATGGTACAGAAGCACGGACCCCTTTGCAGAACGATATATTTAGGTACGGCAAAATTAGGTTACTGAGCATGGATTGCGGGTTCAAGAGCAACTGATTTTGGATGCTGTAAACCAAAAAACCATACTGCTTCGTTTAACGGCCGCTGTCTGTAAGATTAATGACAGTCCCATCAGGGGAAAGTACAGTTTTTTAAAATTGGGAACACCCTTGGTTTAAACACCAAAAAAAAAAAAAACGATTTGGAAACAAGCTAGGGGAATAGGAAAAAAAAAATGGGACCTAAATTTAATTCCATTTCCTTCGGCAAAAAGGGGGTTTACAACTTCCGTGCGTCCAAAAAAACCATAAAGGAAAAAGGGAAAAAAGGCATAATCCGTGGGGGGACTGGATTTAAGAGGGTAAAATAACATTGGCTATTCTCTCTCT
>Ga0163217_1064876_pt1 | contig 16093 bp, 9 predicted proteins | sample SynspAceP_FD_185933 | JGI IMG/M metagenome (GOLD analysis project Ga0163217, IMG submission 185933) | Saline lake microbial communities from Ace Lake in Antarctica - Synechococcus sp. Ace-P (PacBio error correction) | ecosystem: Environmental > Aquatic > Non-marine Saline and Alkaline > Saline ... | reverse complement strand
CGGTTATTGCTGCATGGTTGGGCAGTATTTTTCAAGCGCTTACCCAAATTAACGAAGCGACACTTTCCCTTGTTTTCCTAAATTAATTGGCTTGTAATTTGGGTGCTGCTGATTTGCCAGGCCCATGATGCTGACCACTTTGGTTTGATTATATGCATCTGGTATGTTTACTATATTCCCCGCTATGGCACTTAAGATTTGCGATAGGTTAGCGCAGCATGGTTTTCATCAGTAGTGAGTAGTGAGCTTATTAATAGCGGATTATCACCCTGCTTTGGCATTAAACCAGAGTATTAGGTGTGATGGCAAACGCGCCAATTCCTTAGGGCGAGCATTCAATCAATGCGCATAAAAATGGGCATCGGCTTTGGTATTAACTTTTTGTCATTATTCCAAACCTTGCCAGCCATTCCCCATTTGAAAGTTTTCTCCTACAGGGGCTTACTCATCCTCTTTAGCAGTTATATTATTATAGGCTTGGGCAATGGGCTTGTGTGCGGCTGTTTTTGGTCTCCGTTGGTTATAGAGTGGGCAGCTAATTGGTATGGTATGGGTTTAGGTTTCGCCACTTTTCTTCGATCCGCAAACACAAGGGTCAAAAATTACGCGATTAGCCAGTTTTTTAACCTCGTTACTCTGCTAGTTTCTTTTAGTTTTAGATGGTCATTAATTGATGTAAGCGCCCCTTGGTGAATAGTTTCGTCACTATGCCAATCACGGTTGATGGCGCAGGCATTAGCCCAAGTTTGAAAAATAGTTGACTGGGGATGCGACAATTTTTAGTACAGGCCTTCTTATTAGCCCTTACCTGCCGTGACGCATTACTGTCCACAATATGGCACTAGGCATTCTTACCAGAAAACAGCACCGGCAACAAATTATTTGGTATCGGTTTCCGCTCCACCTTATCGATTTGGCTTCTTTGTTTAGCATTGGCCTTGCCAAAAGTATGTTGTTGCGATGAAGCAAATTGTGCAGGATAGTATGGAGTATATGCAGAGATTGCTGAACCAGCAAATTCCAAACAGGCGCAGTATCCAATCCAGCAAAGCACTATATAGATTAGGATAACCATCAGGTTTTATATTCTATCGATAAGCAATCGCTTATCAAACTGATCAAAAAATCGGCCTTATTGAATAAAATCAAGTTATTATGTTTTAGCCTTCATTTAAAGATCTTTTGGGATTCATGGAAAACGAAACTTGAAATCTTTTCTTATCATTTACTTATCTGGAATATTTAATAATCGCTTCAATGTAGCGTCTATGAGTTTAGGCCACTTTATTGGCTGTTTTATTTTTTATCGGTGCGGTTTTTTTTAGCGAAAGGTGCTGGAAATATTGCTCAGCGAATTATTGCACTACCGATTGATACTATGAGTCGTTAGAAAAAAGTTACTCTCTGTTTTATCGGGCAAGTATGTTGGTTATCGCCTACCTTTTCGGTTCATCCAGGTTCACAGCTTTATTCTTCAGCGGCATCGAACAGCAAACGCCTGTAGAGCATTTTCATAGTGGTTGCCGATGATCATCGGCAAAAATGCCTTATCCATGTTTATCCCGGTTGCGTTTATTATAGGCCATCGTGGCATTGGTTGCCGCTGATGAATAATATGTTTTAAAAGAAGGATTATTACGCTTTTTGTCGTGACACTTGATTGTTTTTTACTTTAGTAATCAGCACATTTGTTAATGGGGGATAGTATTGCCCGACTTGGTCGCATTGTCTTCAACCATCAATAAGGTCGAAAATGCAAACAAAATAAAGCCATGATGAAGCTCAAAGAGGCGCCCACATTACAAGCGTTAACAACAAGCGCAGTGCCAGTTATGGCAAAGAGGTTTGTGGCGGCAACCGTTGCGTTATATTCAATATATTGATTTGGCTTAGTATTTCAGCAGTGGGCCGAAAAAACGAAGCGGCGAGTTACCCATTGTTTGCCTTGCCTGCAAGTATTGTTACCGACAAGTGAACCGTTGGCTTACATTTAACTTCGGCGCATGCAACGGTCAATCAATTACGGCAAAAAAGTGATTATTGCATGCTTTTCCAAATCGGTCGTGAACGCCTATTTTGATTTTGATCCAAGGTTTGGTTTGGTGTGTTGTCAGAAAATTGCATGTCGTGCTTTCATCGCCAGCAGTCAATGATCTGCACTGCCATTAATATTATTTCTTAGCTGACGCGTTTATTCACGATTGGGCAAACCAATAGAGAAGAGGGATCATCTGCCCGATTATTTTATAACCGTATCGAAAGTGCCAGAGATTAAATTAGATGATATGTTTAGATGATGCGTTTACCAGCATTGCGCGGAGATGTGCTGGCTCCGTTGAAGTGGCAGTATGTTTTACAACAGGTCGCTGCAAGCGCTCACCAAAAAAACAATTCATACCGAGATTGGGAAAAAGCCGCATCACCATAGCCGCTTGGTCTTAAAAGAGCCCAGTGAAGTGATGTATTTAAAAGAGGATATTCAAGAGTGAAAGAGCGCCACGACTTAGGCCAATAAGAAATTTAGCCAATAATTTAAAAACAGTGAATAAACCCGATGTTTTGAATAAATGACTTTTGTGCGGCTCTAAAATGATTATGTTGCTTGCATAATCAGAAGCGCTTGGGCATAGGTCTAAATCTTGTAACTCAGACATTGCTTGGGCATATTGCAATTCACGCTATCGCAGATCATTTAGCGCACCCAGTCATTTAATTTAGAACCTACGCCGAGCGAGTATTAGCCACTGTCTTGAATTGCACATATCCTTTACTGGCGAGCGCGGTTGCTACGGCATTGTGACGTCAGCTTCGGTGGAAGCTGGGGGTTATCCAATACCGCAGTTTTAAAATCGTATAAGGTTTGAAAAATATATACCACCCGCTTTGGAATACGCTGTCGCCAGCAACTGAAACAGCCATTTTTTCTCTGATCAGCCACTTGTAAAAGAGTGGTTACTATCGCATTTATAAGTAGCGCCTGTTGCCGGTTGCGGTAAAACGGTTTGTGCGTCCACTTTGGAAGCCTGCATACCATATATTTACCAGAGGCATCTTTTTGCATTGGCAAACCGACTAGGTGGCTTATGAGGCTTTTAAATTGATTGTAATACTGCTCTCTGAATCAGTGCTCAATTGTGCCTGCATTGCGACTAGTGGTACGAGCCACTGTGAGCTGTTCGGTAATTACTGCTTAAAGAATTGTCCTAAGGCCAGTTAGTGTGCTATTCGCCACTGGCTGTTATTTCGCAATGCGTATTCATGCTTTTTTGCTTGTTGCCAATTTCTAACACTCGCGAGCTGCAACTGGGTCATCTGAAGGCGTTACATATCCGTTTTTCACTCAATTTGTTTGTTGCAATCTCGATTTGAAAGCCGCTTTTGTTAGTTCGCTAATTTTAAGCAATGGCGTTTTGATATATTGTATTGGAGTTACTAATCCCGCATGATTAACCTCTATCGGCGCAGTGTTAGTAGTGTTTCAAATAATGAGCTGGCAATTGCATGACTTTTCCGCTGCTTGATATGCTTGTTGATAGCGCAAAAGATTTAGCGGCTTCTTCATCTAAGTTAACGCCAGAGCTCTGATGTTGTATGCTGCTTGCGTTTTGCCAATAATAAGATTTGCGTTGCTGCGCCAATTTACTGTTTAGCTCATTTGTTTTGTTGCCAACAGCGCTGACCAACTGGCCGAAAGCACTCAAACTGACGCTCTATTATTCAGTGTGCCTTTGGTTGTAATTCAGCTAACAGCAGCGCATTGATATTATGCACTACCGCCATGATGTTCACTCGCTGCAATTTTGTCGGACATTATTAATCAACACCGATAAGCTGGTTGCATTATTGCGCGTTGGTTGTAGTAAAAATGATATCACCCAGCGGCGAATGTGCCATTAAACTGAGGCCATCAACAGCAGTCTGTGGCAGGCTGGCAAATGTTTGCACTGAGTTGTCACTTAAACGGGTGATATTGTAGTTAGTACGTCATATTGAATGCGGAATCGCTGGCGGTTAGCGCATTGGCATAACGGTTTAATGCTAGCCGTTAATTGTTTGGCGCCTACACTATATTCACTTCACCATTAAGATTTGAGGGGTTCGGCATGGCAAAGAATTGCTGTTTACTGCAACGCCTGCCTTTAATCATAAACCAGCTTGATTGCTGCGCATTAAAGGTATGCAGCAAAATACCTGTCGCAATTGCCCAAGCTGATTCTGTATACCATCTATGATTTTGCTTTCTAAATTGTAGTAATCCACATTCGCACCACGACTAAAAGACTTGGCGTCAAGTATCGGTTGTAATATTACTGGATAAGCCACTTCTAATCGGAGTGGGGTCAGCCGCTGAAATTTAACCGCTTTTAAGCCATACGGTTGTTGCTGCCAACAACCAGTGTGATTACCATTACCACAAAGGACATTATAAGTGCCATTCGGCTTTGTTGTTGGAATATCTGATTTGATTAACTTATTCAGCGTTAGGAAATAAGTTAGTCACCGTTGATCATCAGTCATTAGGTGGATTAATGAATCGACGGCTAATGATTTACTAATCGTATGTGAAGCTGCGCCAATTTGCGAAGCGTAAGAAGTGACTTGATCCAGTATAGGCTAGCCAGTTGATTATTGACTGAACCACGAAGCTCTTCTAACCGTTGAGCCAATATCAGTAAAGCGATTCACTAAGATTCAGCGAAGAAATGACCGCTTGTCTGGTCGCCACTTCACCTGGATTGATGATAAGGCTTGCACGCTAAGCAAAAAAACTGTGAAAAGCAGGCGTATTTACCAGCAGAGAATCAGCCAAAAAATATTATCAATTTGAGACCATATTGCTGAGATAAGTGCTTGTAGCATATTAGCGGTTTCTGCATTGTTCAGTTGTTTAGCTAAAAATATCGCTATAGTTGCAGTTTTACTTGCGAAACCTCAGACCTGACCAAGAAAGCCATAGCCAAAGTTTTGTTGCTAATGCTGCAGTTTGTACAATTTGTTGGCGTGAGTAACCAGGTGTGGAGGCATTGGCAATATTATGCCCAGTTACACTTAACCCTGCTTGGGGCAGCATTTAATGGCGTTTTCTATCCAATATTCAGAATATCACTCATGACAAATTTTTTTAGTCCTCATAGAAAGGTTAACGACGTGTTAAATAGATTAAACTTTAATCATTATTTATCACGCTGTTATTTTATTATCACCACTGGCTAGTTTTGCTAGCGTATTTAGATCGGTGGCATAACCAGAGTTCTGCATTTTGCACGGCGCCCGTAGCCGCCAATGCCATTAAATGTTTCCATTACTGATTTATAGCGGGGGTTATTTTGAATTCAGGTTAGCAATAGTCATTTAAAAGATTTCCGCCATAGCTATCGTAAAGCGCGGAATTTCTCTACCCGTTTTTGTTTAAAAACGCCATCGATATATTCAGTGGTCCACTGTTTTCGACACTTTGCCTTTTCCAACCACATGTTGGCTTTAATGCCAAAATAGAATTGTGACTATTGCCTGCCATCACGACCTGTTAATTTTCTTTTCTGCCCAACCAGTTTCAAGTGCAGCTTGACCCAACATATAAGTTCGCTGGCATGCCCGTTGCACGACTGCTTTTGCCGCATGGGAAGCTAAAACGCTGATGGATTTCAGCCGCTTGGCCTGTTAGGGTGATCTGGTTGTATTAATGTTTTGCTGACAGTGGTCGTGCATTAACGGGTGCTGTTACGGCTGGTGACGTTATTAGCCCCAGCATTTTTAATAAGCGCGGCATAAAAGGATTGATGCCCATCGCTTTTTCTTTCGGGGCGCCATCGTCGCAGAAAAACCGCTTGCTCCTATTTCGCTTGGCATCTGACCCACTTTGTAAAGTTGACGCGCTAGTATATCCGCATAACCAAGAACCTTCTTCGGACATGTCACTACTGATTTGTTGATCCAACATGAGCGTTAAAAGTACGGCTTTGATCGTTAATCAAAAACACCATCTGTTGGCGTAGCGCGCCCGCATTGCTCTCATCACCATATTAATAAAAACAGCTTTCAAACTGTTTAGCCACTTCTTTAATGGATTCAGGCGAGTGCCTTTGCCGATGCTTTTAGCTTGTTTAAAGCTATTGGCATCAAAGGCTTAATTTTCCAGAAAGTTCGGGTTGATTCAATTCATGCTAGATTACCTCTAAATCAGCTCGTAATGAACCGGCTGCTTTTCATCGCTTGCAGAATCGCCTAACAAATCTTTGTGTGGTAACCAATTGCACTTCCAACGCTTTAACGACATCTGATAGGAGGCGCCTGATGGAATTGGCACTATTTTGCCTGGCTCTTTATTAATTTAATTTGAGAAATTTTCTGTCCACGGTTTGACCCTGTTGAGAATGGTTGTGCGCTGGGGCTATAATAGGGATGAGCTAATCAACTACGGGATAAATTACGTGTATAAATAGCACAAACTTTCAAAAAAACGTACTGCTGGTTCATGCACAACTTGAACCTGTACGCGCATTGAGAATAATTTTCGCATTGGCTTGCCGCAGGTTCCATAAATTGATAGATTCAAGTCTCGGCCAGAAAGCCAATGCGGCTTTGCCCCAGGCAGGCGGCGATTAACTTGTACAAAACACGTCCCATTCATTGGGCCACTGCTGTGCTTGGACCAAAAATAGTTGATTAATAGCGCTGGTCATTTTGCTTGCTGTGAAAAGTCAGGGATTCTTTTAACTCAATGTGACGGTATTCGCTACATTTAATCAGGCCTTGGAGCAGTGCGCGTTCTACCGTAGCGCCGCTAGAGATGGCGACCAAAACACTTAAATGTTGATTGCGGCTTGGCTGCCATTAGCCAGAACACCCAGCCACCAACGACTAAGTTGCCTTGGGCAATAGCATACGTTTGGGCCATCAGCACCTTGAGTGGTGTCATGACTATAAGAGAAAAAAAAATAACAAATGCCACCACGTAAGCTTTTTGCATTACCGATAGAAGAAAACGGTGACATCTAAGTTTGCCTGGCTGTGCAAAGGTGGGAGTGAACGGTAATCATCACTGCCGCCTACATTTTTAGTTGTAGATTAGTTACCCGCGTGGGAGACTAACGCCCTTCCACGTAACATACTAAATCATACTTTTGTACGGTTAAAGGGTTGTGTCGTTGGTCACAGTGCCATCTAAACGACCACAAACGCATAGCCAACTAATTGCGTTATCACGCACGCCTTGTTTATGGTTGCTAAAGTCTTTGATGCGATCAGGCATGAGCAAACTTGGGCTAAACGTACGATGACTCACAATAAAAATATTACATTTTAAGGAGAATCGCGCAATAATCGTTGTCCAATTGCTTTGAATATTTTCTGTTTAGGCTTTTGAGTGGTGTTAGTGTTCATTATTTCTAACACTGACTAAGCGGAATAAGCTAAGAAGAATCTGTTAAAATTAGAGGCACTGTGCGGTTCAAGCTTGCTTATTGTTCTATATTCTATTACGTGCATCAGCCAACTTTTAATGAAGATACAAAGTTTGCCTAACAACAATGTTCATCAGGATTGAAAAACAGCCAGAGAGCGAACAAAACTCAGTACCTTTATCAAGCGCAATTTGTTTTCTCACCACCTAAACAGAGAGATTGGCCATTAGCCAACACTTCCGTCACGGTACTGGTGATGTTGCCTGGTAAGTTATTACTGCATTCATCCTGCACTGTCATCAAAAATTGTTAATAGATGAGTCTTGCACCAATTGCTACTAGGTTCTTTGATTCAGACGAAACAGGTAAGCCTGTTGGGCACGGCGGCTGAGCCTGACAGAACCATCTTTACTTTTGCGCCATGCTATTAGCTTTTTCTAGCTGACGTATTTTTCGACAATGGTGATGTTAAATATCCGCCAACAAACGTGCACGCCTATCTTCAACAAAGGCTTGTATGAAGCAAACATTATAAATCGCCCATTGGGCCGCTTGGTGGCAGCTTGTGCTACAGGCGTTGTGGTCTTGGCTGTTTTAACAATCGGAACTAGGTGTAACGCGCAGGCACTGATAATGCTAGTAAATGCAAATAAAACAAACAAAAGAGCGTTGCCATGCGTGGACATGTTGCTGTTACCTGTTTATGTTTGTTCTGTTTGCTTTTAACATCATCAATCTCTCTTATTTACATTTGCGCTGTTTTGTAGCAATTTGCGTCTGAGGTTGAAATCGATTTTACTATTAATTTCATATCGCGCGTTGCGTTTGAAATTTCATATTTTACTAATCTTCCACAACATTCACGTCCGATGTTTCACAAAGCCTTGCTCTAAGGTACCTGAACCATTGGTACCAGTCGTGTTGGTATTCGCATTGCCAGGAAGCTTGAGTTTCGACGAATAAGTTTCTCACCTTTAGCCATTACCCAGCTGGATTTAATAACGTGGCCAACTGCAAAGCACCAACTTCAGTGACGGTGCATCGCCAAGGCTTTGCGTAAATCGATACCGTGCCATCACGACCCACTGTGATGCTAGTAGCATCGGCAGGAATGGTAATGGCTGGCTGAATTGCAAAACCCGCTGGCGGTGGGACTTAATTGACCTTGGCTATCCACTTGAACGAGCCATTCACGGGTATAAGCCGTTGCGCCATCTGAGAAGTAATACTTGAAAAAAAGCCTTCGCCTTTGAATCGCCAAAACATCTTTGCGTATTGCCCGTTTTCTTGCAAAGTTACCTTACGGGGAAGTTACGCGCGGTTGCAACAGAACGCACGCCAGACCCAATTTGCAAGCCAGAAGGCAATTGTGTTTGTTGAGATGACTGTGACCAGGTTGGCGGATATTTTGATAAAGCAAATCTTCAAACACGGCACGTGTGCGTTTTAAAGCCATTGGATACTCACATTGGCCTAAGTTGTTCGCGAATCACATCCATTTGTTTTGCTGTGCGTCTAATCCTGTTTTTGAATCCATAATGAACGAATCAAATTGTTGTTTTCCTCTCAATTTTGGCTATTGATAGCGATATAATCGTTAAGTTCATGCTAAACGCAATCGCTAGGCATTTAAATTAAAGAGTTGACTAGCTTTATGGTCCGGCGTTATTCTCAGCATTCCTGAAATAAGCTTTCATTTGTTCTCAAATTTGTTCTGGCTAAGTCTAATCATATTCACCATGCATCAACCACATTTCACATTGCTGCTTCTAGTGCGCCATTGGCTACGCTAACGCTGGCATCGGCTTCTTACTGTTGCGTTGTATCTTTTGTGGCCAAACCAAAGCCATCTGGCTTCTTTCTAATGTATTCGTATCAGCATTAACTAGTTTTAGATCGTCCTAATTCTATATTAGACGGGACCTGGTTAATGTTACCGTGGTTGACGGTCGAAATCGCTTACCGCTTTGGCTATACTAATGGCAACATCTGGCGGGGGATACTAATGGGGGCCGCCATCACCATAATGGTTTGCGCCGGAAGCGGTTTGATAGGATACCATTTTCACTTAGTTTGGGTGAGTGCGCCATTGAGGGTAAATCCCTCAGTGCCATCTGCACGCTGTTACCGTTAACCAGCCGTCGCCTTGCACGGCCACATCTAAATCACGACCAGTTGCTTTGAATAGCGCCAGAATTGAAGTCTGCACCAACGGTTTGCATCAATTCACATAAGCGCGCGTTGGAAAATCCTTCCACTCACCCACAGGCACCGCACGAAAAGCAGTTCCACTTTGTGTCTCTAAAGGGCCAGTTGAAGTTGCATTGGTAAATTTGTGTGAGTGGAGTCGGCCTGTTGCTCAGGATTTGCCTGGCCCCTGACATAGCGGTATAAATCAAGCGAGTCCATTTTGTTCTCCTTTTCATGCTGCTCTTTGTCATAACGTGATTCTATTTAACCCTTAGCTTAAATTATTAACGTTAAGTTTAACTAGGTTTGTATACCTGCATCTTTGCGTTTTAATCGTTTGTTTGCGTTGGGCTGATACACGCGCTGTGTGTAATTCATATTGACCAGCTCTGCTGTTAATCTGAGTGATCTTCTACTGCAGAAGATTGCCAATAAACGCCCTAACCACTGCTGGTTGTGCGCCAATCACCGCTGGGCCAGAGTCAGCACTTTTTCAGACCATGCATTGTTGCCTAGTTGTTGCAGGCCATTTTGATTAGTGAAAGCTCGCTAATGCGACTTCGGCCTAAAGTTTGCCGATTGACCATTGGATAAACGACCGACAATTTCACCATTTTTAGCAATATGAAGCCTGCTAATTGAGCCAGAGGTATAGCCATCTTGAGTTGGTGTAGTGACACTAAACGCAGAGCCCAAATGTTACTGATTGGGAATAATCGAGGCAATACAGTTTGCGGGGCCAGATTGCGACCTGTGTGGTGTAAAGCTAATGGCATGGTGAGGCTTTGGTTACAGAACTGGGCGCAATACCGTGCCCGTAAATGTCATCACCGATGTTGGCGCGGTTAATGCAGTGGTAGAAACGCCATCTAAGGTATTAAACAACTTCCATTCGCCCCGGTGCCCTGTTTAACAAAATAGCTTTGCAGAGCATGCTCATTACCTAAGCTATCAAAAAATAAGTGATGGCAGTCGAGTTATGATAAGTTGTTGGGTCATTCTGGAATTTGAATCCAGCGGCTGTAATGGTGTTTTAGTGAGTCTTAAATTAAAGTGTTGCCGCTACTTCAGGTAGTGGTCACCGAGGCAAGATCCTGCTGTATTAATTCTCAGTTTCAGCGGCAGCGCCAGTTGACAAATACCGCCGATTTCGCATCTGCTGTGTAACCTGTCTAAAACGGATTGGTTAGCTGCATTGACAATATAGCCGCTTATCCATTTGAAATTGACCAATTGCGAGAGTAGGTCACTTCTCCCAATTGTTACTCATGGGGGCGGGGGGAAAAAAAAAAAAAAAAAAAACCCCATTTTTACCCCCCCCGTTTTGGATTGGCAATTATCTAATGAGTTATTGGTGCTAGAAATGGTTACCTTGCGGTAAATTGCTGTGCAACAGTCGCTGAATTTGTACCAATTACCAATGTTAGAGCCGCCGCCACCAAGTGAGTGAGTTTGCATAAACATCTGCAAACTCTGGCACGCGGATTGTTTAAAGCCGACTGTACTCGAGTTGGCAAAACGTTGTTACCAATCACTTCTAAATTTTTGATGCCGGCAATTTAACCGCTTAAAACCTTGTTGAAAAACTCATGGTGTGCTCCTAAATGAATATTGATCGGTGTCAAAACAATCTGCGTTGGAAAGTTAAAAAATTTGTTTAAATCTGCCCAGTGACTGAATCAGCGTTATTTAAATTCAGCTTGTACCAGTGCTGCTTGCCTGTAATTGCTATTAATTTGGTGTCAAACTTAAGCCCGTTGCTGTTGCCTGCCTCTCCATTAATGGATGCGCTAACAGCAAAGGTATAGTTGCCACTGCAAGCCTGTGAGCCATTTGTTCGCCATAGCCATCCCAGCTAAGCGGAGATAATGCCTTCTGGCTGATTGCCTAATGTGATTTTTCTAATTGGATGCCAGCCGCATCGCTAATGGTGACAGTCAAATCATCTGTGCTAGTTGGTAACTCAACACCGAAATAAACCAGCAGTGCCATCAAGGCTTAATTTGATTTGCCTTCAACCAGTTACATCAATGCCAATTTAAATTAGGACATTTGTAATGATTGGCTGCTTTGCAAACTTGCCATAAATGTTTCTAAGGTATGATTCACTTATTCGATACCAGTTCACAGTAGAATAAGCTTGCGCTAGTTTGGCACTAGTGGATTGTGCGTTTATCAAGCGGATTCCAATGGATCTTGATTTTCATCTTGCGTAACAAGTAGCTTTCAGAAAAAAGCAGGTCTTGGCGTACCATTAATACTTTCCGTTGTCGCGTTTGCTACGTTGACACTGGCTAGCAAACTAGCTGAAGCTTCATACTTGTTGATTGTACGGTCGTTCATATTCCTGGGCTGTTACGCATTTAACTGGTGAATGGTTCAAGTTGTTATGTTTAAAGAAAGTCATGGTTAAGTTTGGATACATTGTTAAGTTGACCTATTAAATCATCAACCTGTGGGTCCAATCGTTGAATGTGTGTCCCAATAACATCGATTTAGCTGCATTCATGGTTTCCACATTGTTTTGATACGCACGTGAAGCTTAAATCATATTGACCATTTCTTCCGCACATTCACATTCGGCATGCTGACATAGCCTTTACATCCGCCAGCGGATGTTTCGGCCGTCATTAAATCACTTTTGCATGGTGAAGTATTCTCAATCAACCTCTTTACTTTACCCCTTTTGCGCCGTAGGCGATTGGGTAGGAAATAGCGCTTTGAACCACTACTTGTTTGGCTTATAAGGTTTGCCCGTCTTGACACTGGTTGCGCTATGCCAGCATTAAGCCAAATTACTCGCACCGTGTTTAAGCGCTGAATTGCGCACTATAGACAGAACAGGAAATATTACACATTAAATAAAGACATATCGTTCTGCCTAATTCGCTTGGCTTATTGACCTGAATAGCGGTGAGCATCTTTTTTAATCTGACCATTAATCATTCAATAAAACTCGCTCGTTAACGAAGGCGTTGTCTAGTAAAACGCTGTCGTTACGTTTACATCCATATCAACTGTATTGCCATCTAATTGCCTTGTATTGATAGGGCGGAACAACGCGTTCGCCAGGTCCAGCGCTACTCGCATATTGGTTAGCAACACCATCTAAATGGCGTCTGATGTTTTATTGTCGATAACCCCACCTGAAGGGCTTGTTTGGTGGCTTGCTGCATCGTGGCTTTCTTTTTTAAAAAAAAAAAAAATTCAATATCGCGCGCTTTTAATGCGGTCGTATCGCCATTGCGATATTGGCTGCATCACCTCTTGTGCGTTGAGCACGAAATTCTGAGCGCATCTGATGAAAGCCTAAAGACTATCTAATTTGTTTTAAAATCATCATCATTTCCTTTACAATCTTATTTGCTCATTTGCTAAACGATTAAAGAAATAACATTTCTGCCGTTAACCATTGATGAACCTATTCTAGACTAATGAATAGTGTTCAATTTGCAGAAGTTAAAAGGATAAAAGCTATCCTTTTCATAGATTAATATTGCGCCCAATCTTTCGTAGAATACAGATTGAGAAGTTTTCCAAGTGTTTTGATTATAGGAGCGCAATATGCTTGAAGTTAAATAAGACACAACAAACGCCTGGCAATCATACGATTCAGGGAAGGTGCAATCGCCTGGTTGCTTTTTATGCTCTGTATGATTCCCTTCGATGGTTGCTTTTGCAACACACAGAAAAATTTATTCGCCAAGGATTATTTGGTGTTTTTAAAGCCAAAAAGTAGAAGAATTTTTTTAAAAGTGCAAAGCGGTCAGGTCTATCAGGTGAAGTGAATGTCAACAGCAGGTTGGTATTGATCCGAATTTGATGAAGCTAGCCGCTTTGCTTGGACTCCTTGGAAGCATTTTTCCCGCCAGGCAGCCGTGCTTGGGGCAAGACAAGTGTGGGATTCAGTGTGATGCGCCAGTGAGATGGAAAAAAATTTATGTGCATGGCAATGTCAGCATTAAAGCGCAAATTAGTTTGCATTCGCATCCGTTATCGATGGGGCAAAGATTTAGCAAGCCAGATCTTTCTTTGCAGGAAGGTGATTTACGGACAATGCCAGCAGGCGTGTGACCGATGGCAAGTCAGATTATCGGCCTAACGGCACGGACTGTCGATTATGGCTGCAGCGTTGGTGCGCAAGATATGCTTTCAAAAACAAGCATTTGGCGGTACAGCCCAAGGACAAACCGTATTGTTAACAACTGCAGGCGTTGGATTCTCAATTAATGCCAGAAGGGAAAAAGCCACTTAAAAAATGTCTAAATCAGCGTGAAGTGGGCCAGGGAAAGTGCAAAGTTGGGACAATGCGTGTGAGCCGGTATTGCACGCGCAGAGTGCGTTAAAGTAGAAGTGCGTTTTAATAGCATCATTTTTGATAGTGTCTCTTTAAGATGACAAATATTTTCAATAAGGATTAAAGTCCTTTAAACCGTGCCGATAGCCATTAACATATCAATAATCGGATTTAAATAGGAAGCATAAAGGAAATTAACATGAAATTAATGATTCAATCAAACAGTCAGCGACTTAACGGCAAACAAAGCTGGGTTTGACAACGCTGGTAAAAAAGCTCCGGGTAAGGGGTACGAGTGGCGCTTTCTGCTTCAGTCTGCAGGATTAGTGTACGTTATCTACGTTATCCTCACAAAATGAAATCGCTAGAAGGCAAAATTCGCAGCGCCAGAAGTGTTTGTGCGGAAAAAGGCGATTTTTGTTTTTTTTTGCGGGGGATTAAGTCGGCTATTTCAACGGTTCAATTTCAAGTAAGATTCATGGCAAAGTAGCTGATGGCTTGATTGCTTCTGTTCGGAAGATTTACTTCAACACACAAAAAACCATTAGGGTTTCTATTGCCAATATCACATTACTGCATCAAGACGCATTACTACTGAATTAGTTTAGTGAGCGTTGTTGCTAAAAGAGCAATTCGTTCATTGATTTGAAATGGATTATTGACGTTATGGAAGGCCTGTTGGATGAAAAAGCGTGTTAACTGCCAAAAAATTACCACAGGCGGACAAGCAACGTCACCTTGCATATAGGCCAGGCGAGGTTTTGAAGCGAATGAAAATGGGCCATGACAGTTTGGATTAATCGCAATTGCGAACTGTGCTAAAGATCGCGCACATGCAAACTTCTTCAACAGCAATTTAGCACCAAGCTAAGAGCTCAATCGCCTTAATGCTGTCAAATGATTAACAAAACAGTTTAGACCGCAATCAAAAGAAAACCCTAAATCCAGTTGCAAGGCAGACCCTTGCTAATGCAACTGGTCTTATGGTCCAAACGACAAACTGGCTGGGCACGGCATATTTCGGCGCGCGAGGTTTATTCCGTTTAGGTTGTTGCAAACAATAACTTCTTTTATGAGTTGTAGCTGGTTGATTGGATTTTACCAATGGCCCTTGCTTATTGCACAAGAGTGATGGGATGATTATTTAGGCATCTCAACTAAGTCTTTGCTGGCAAAGGGTTTTGCGTATAAGTAGCCTATGATATTAAAAGCGCAACCACATGAGTTTAGCAAAGACTCCATTTCTGCCGCTGTTTCTACTCTTCAGCAATCCAGTTCAACGACATGGCTTCTTACCCAATGCAGCATTCGCTTTTTACTATTTAAACATTAACTGGTTCTTTATTCATATTCGAATAAGATTTGAATCTATTTTTAAGCTACAATGGGGAATTTTTTAAGGTAACTAAGGTTGGAATAGCATGCCAAAGTCATCAACAGCAAGCTTTACGTCTAAAGTTGTGGTAATTTTGCGTCTAAAGGTTTTCTAACACCGTAAACCTACATCCGGTCATACACAGGTCTCGCGTTAATTCTAATACTAAATGGTTCTGGCTTAATCCCAGAGCTGGTTAATTAATTGGACTCTACAAAACCTCACAAAAGCCCAGTTTGATTAAAACTGCATGGCTGAGATATTTAGACGAGGAACTGAACATTATGATTGAATCCTTGGCATTCATCCAGCGAACTTGTTTGCATTTGCAAGCCTCTCTCAAAAATCCCAATTGGCCAATTAGGAATGATGAGTTCCTGTTTTTTCGATGATTTTCTATTAAAGTGAATAGGCGTTAATAGTTCCGCGCCTTTAGGGTGGTTTCCATCTAATTCAACGCTTCAATTTTACCAACCACTTCTTCCAAGTCGAATTAGTGCTATTATTTGCGGTTTTTGATACATTACCAATTCAAACTCATCACGCTTCTAACGCTAAACCGTAAATCTGTTTTCTAGGCGCCATGTGGTCAAAAAATGAATATAGGTGCATTTTGCCTTTTCTGGCATAATTTGGCGGGTTAAGCGTTTGCGTCCGCTTGCGGTTTGAGGCCTCCATTTTTATACCAATGGGCAGGGCACTCCGCTTTTCGTGGACTTTAAAATAATTTCCCTGTAGGCTTTCTTTGGTTTTTCGTTTCACTGGGGTTAGGTGGGCATAGGCCAAAAATGCTTCGCCCGGTTCAAATCTCTTTTTTTTCCCTCCAAT
>Ga0163217_1038099_pt1 | contig 16095 bp, 6 predicted proteins | sample SynspAceP_FD_185933 | JGI IMG/M metagenome (GOLD analysis project Ga0163217, IMG submission 185933) | Saline lake microbial communities from Ace Lake in Antarctica - Synechococcus sp. Ace-P (PacBio error correction) | ecosystem: Environmental > Aquatic > Non-marine Saline and Alkaline > Saline ... | reverse complement strand
TGCGAGCATTTATTTTACCCCATTGAGTGATTTAGATATGATTTTATGTTGATCGATAAATGGATTGCTAGAGGTAATCGATCTAAAGAATAAGATCGACTCGAAAGTGGAGGTTAATCAAACGCTATATACAAAATATAACCGATAGGTTAATAATATTATTGAAGATTTTAGTTTATACTAAATCAATATTTTGAACTCGAAAGAGGCTTGGATACTAGATTATAGTATGATTCACCGTAGGTGGGTAAAAGAAGGTCATGAGTTAAAGTGGTGAACTCTCCCTATATAAGTAGATATTAAGGAGTTGTTGGATTTATTTTCCGGCAGTGGTTTAGAAGGTCTTGTTAGAGTTAATTGTGAATCATTCTCAGATCAATAAAGCTCATTTTAGCACCGTGGTGGATGTTTTTAGTTAGATTTGCGTGGATTCATCATATATTTTGCAATGAGAAATGCAGACAATGATGCTATTTACTTCTAGCTCAGGTCTCAACTACTCTATAGCATAGCTTCAGGATTAGTGTTCAATGGCTCTCCGCAAAAAAACCCATTTGTATTTGAAGGTAGAGATTCTGATGCAAGTGGAGGAATTCACACGAAATGGTGCAAAATTATCTTAATGCCCTTGATCGAAATACTGGCTATTTACATTTGTGAGGAAACTTAATCTATAGATCGGGGAATTGGTCGTAGCTCTCTAGAAGGTATGGAATTGGAGTTTAGAGATTTGATCGAAGGGAACATTTGGTTGTATCATAAATTCTTCAGGTATTGATTATTTAGTGTGCAATCGATATTTCCAGTTTTCCGATGAATTCGACGATTGATTCCTATTTTTTTATAGCAGGTTTTATCTTTAGGTGAGATGGTTAATGGAATCGTCTCACCAAATACTTGAGGGAAATGAACTACATTCTATAAGCTATTCTATCAGTTTCTATGTGTTATTAGTGCTCTGCGCGATAAGAGCTACTTTTAGAGAGGGAAGCTAAAACTCTACTGCAAATGTCATGTTTTATTTTCTTGAGTTCTATCCCGAAAAACTGGAGAAGTAGTGAAATGGTTTAGATAAGCTAGGGAAGTTTTGTACCTTTCATTTTGCCTGTTCTTCACACAATTGGCATAATAATAACTGTTCGAATTCTTTGCAGCAGGAGCTGGACCTTATTTCAATCACTAGAGATGGATTAAAGATATGTTGAATCAGAACGCGGATAAATGTTGATCCAAAATACGATAAAAGTTTTTCTGATTAGACGATTCAATTCTAGCATCTGATGAATTCCTTCAAAGAAATTATGGGATTTGCTGCTAAAGAGTTGCGGAAACTGATTTTAGTAGAAGTCGATTATCAGCTATCTATATTTCTAACTTTAAAGGCGAATTTAAAATAGATTTGAGAAAGTACGTCATCTGGCTTTGCTTCTGGATATTGTATGGTAGTTATTCAGATATGGCTTTAGGTGGATAAGTTTCATTTACCTTAGAAGAGGGCTGGGAAATCATGTTCAATGCGATTTAGGCGTATATGAAGATGTCTGTGTCACGTCATCCTCCCAAGTTTTGATATGTTGATTCTATAGTGCAGGACTAGTGCCATCTGAATTCCAAAAATCCGGAAGAAGAGCGGCCTTTTATCAGTCCATCTTTTTGGAACCAAAACTATTTAAAATGTCTTGTATCAATGTGAGTATATCCTCCAAATCCATTTTCTTTATTCAGTACGTGCAGGTATATGGAGTAGAGAAGTGGGGAAATGATTTCAGAATTAGTATTCAATCCACTCAAATCGTCTTATGTGTTAAAATATAACATGAGGCAGAAATAATCCTTCAAAATGTTGCAGTAGGTTCACAGTTAAATTGTGTGATTTTAAGATGCCTTTTTAATCGCTGGCTAGTGTTTCAATATGCCTTCAGATTAATTCTGGGTCCGCTTGATTCAAGCAATCAAGCGGGTTATTATTTTAGGAGTGGGGAAGGGCTTCAATCAGAAAGTCAATGGTCTTAGCGAGAGATTTGCGATTTTAATTCAAGACTTTAAGATTTTAAAGGTGTAGGTCTACTATCACTTAACCGATGTAGAGATTCATACTAGTTGAAAGAAATGGATCAGTATATATTTCTAATAGAATGAATAAGAATAACATAAAAGTCCTACTCTTCTTTGTAATATTATTTGTATATTGGTTACCACTTATCATTTTTCCCAATCATAGCTACCGACTTTCTAAGTTGAATCAATCTTTAAACATTTGATGATCCAAGCTCAAGATACATCTCACGGGTAGATCTCTAATATCAGTCTATTGGAAATTTAGATAGTTGAGCATTGTTTTGAAAAATCCAAAATATACAAAATAACTTTCATTGGAGAGATCTGATTCGGGCTCAGCACAGACGTGGGATCACAGGTTAGAAGAAGCTTCTGGAATCAAATCGAACATCTAGTGAAGTTGCTACTATCAAGAGGCTGCCGTATTTTTAAATTTATATCATTCGGTGAATACTTCTTTTACGTGTAATCTTTAACAAAAGCTTGATTTGGTTCTTGCAAGGAAAGAACTGTGTAAACTAGTTATGGATTTATTTTCTTCGCTTTATTCGAGCAAATCTAGGGTCGTGTGTTCAAACAAGAATTACGTGCTTGAGTTCATGAAACAGGCATTTTTCACAGGACTCTAATATTAAAGCAGTCTTTTATACAGTGCGTTTTAGTATTCATTGGTTACAGTAGACTCTGATTTCTTCGACATTTTAGAGTGGAGGAGCAAGTGATGGTGCCTGCCATGATGCTTCGGTAGAAATACCCTGAGAGAAGATTAATGATCCTTCCAAAAGATGGATTTTGATTTTCTACATATCCAGTTTCAAGGCTCGGTGAAAATATTGATTCTCTCTATATTTTGTGTCATTTGTGACCTCTCAATTCGATTAATGTAGTTTATCATCACGAAGATTCTTAAAGGCATTCTCAGTTGTAGGCACAGGTGTTTTAAGATTCAAACTGATTATCGTGGTGATGGTGCTGATTAGGAGTCTTTTAAAACAGCTTTCAGTGGATTCTAGCAATTCAAGATAGTTCGTTTTTGGCAGATACGAATGTGAATTCGAGTCTTCTCCAAAAGGCAAAAATTTATATCATCTGTACGGAAACGAAGGGTATCGGACCTCTCATATTTTGAGCCTGGCATTCAGGGGGTTGCCTATAGTTAATGACTTGCAGGGTTACAAGAGTTTTTTATTATCACTATATAAGAGGAATAATACGGACATTTTTCCAGATAGGTGTAATCTGATAATTGCTGAGCCTTAATAACTATTCATAGCGGTAATATCTGATCAGATTAATACTTGCAATTTCTTGAAATCTGTGTTCTTATATTTGAAATTGAAGTATTTTTGAAGAAATAAATTATGAATTATCATGGAGCGTTACATCGAAACTTCTCAAATTTCTGATTCTCATTGAGTTTCATTTCTAAATTTGAGTGTTTTTTTACTAATTTATGGTGAAATAAGCAAAAAAGCTAATCCAAGTATTTTTGAGGAATTTTGAGTGATGATAAAGTGTTTAATTAAGAAACTGGAGCGAGGTGATCTTAATAAACTCTCAACGATGTGCTAGTCGTTCTCCAGGTACTGGGTGAGTTTGTGTATTTTTGAGCAATTAGTGAATTTTTATATTAAAGTTCAGATTTATAACTTAAGCTTGGATATTTTAATCCAAATCCATTTGAGTTTTTTAGAGTCTTTAATAAAAAGATCCCACAATTTACATCTCACAAAGGGAATTAATTGATTCTAATGAGTGAGAATTATTTACCCTCTACGTAGTCATTCAAAAAATTTTTTTGTGGAGAAATCCGGTTTCAGAGAGATATTTTAAACTTTTTTCACTAGTGATAATAATGAATCATGGGATTCGTTTAAACGTGGCAGCAATTTGGAGAAGGGCTTATATTCTCTTAAATGGTGTCATCCTTGGATAGGAAACTCTACTTATGGGGATATAAAACAGCCCCTATTATAAGAGAATGAAATTGACAGTTTATGGACTTTCTAGTAAACCGCTTATAACTTTTCGATTTACCAATTCTGAAAAGTTTCAAAAGCTGATCCCTAGCTTGAAATGTCCAAATTATCGAAGGCTATAGCTCTCCATATGATTTCGACTGAGCACATCTATATCGAGGTACAAAATCTCAAGTTTGAAAATCTAAGCTAGTTAAAGGAGATTAGATATAAGGATATTTGCTCTGCTCACTATCAAGATCGATTGCGGGTAAAGATCATTTAAAAATGTCGATAGCAATAATGAATATGGATTTATCTGAACAGGAATTCGATTCGCGTTTTTGTGTGATGATGCACTCTCAACAATGGAAGTGATATGACATATCAATATTGTGCATGTGCTAGTGTTTGTAGGAGCAGGATTCGGAAAGATGAGGAATCTTGGTCACCTAATCTGATGAGTTTCATTCCCTCTATTCGATATAACTTGTGGATTAATTTGTTTTTGGAAAATGAATCATTTCTCATTTCTGTTCGGTAATAATAGTACCTCGATAATTCGAGAAGTTATGGTCATAGAATAGGCAAGCTTTTCTCTGGTGCTTAGTCATACTTTACTTCTCAATAAGTCTCACTCTTTATTATTATTTCATATAAATCTATCTCTATTTTCAATCTAGGAGACGAACTTATGAATTTCATGGATAGCATCAATTGAAAAGTGTTAAAACTTTCATATGGTCAAAGAGCCAGTTTCTAAAGATCTCTTAGAAATGATTCAATCGAAGTCAGCAAGTTACTTTTCAGATTATAGTATTGGAAATAATCGAAATCATGATTTCAGAACAGATATGGGTTTGAGAGACAAAAGCTTCGAGATTTGATTTCACACTTGACTGATATAAGCCTTATGTGCGGAATTTGCCCAGGAATACATATATAAATCAATCAAAGTAGAGTGAGGTATTATTACACTTGAAAATAAGGTGGCAAGTATGCTCTCGAGGCCTGTGCAGCCGGGTTTTTGTTTTGAAAATATAGGCTTGTTCATCGGACTTACGATTTGGACTTAAGCTCGGCGGCAATCAGCCAACTATATTTCGCCATGTAGAATGTTAGTGCTAGTAATTTTCAATGTGAGGAATTTGCAATTTTAAGGATATTCACAAGCAGAGTGTCTTCTACAAGGTTCTACCAGTTTCCCATATATACCATCAAATAAATAACGCTCTAATTCGGACAGAGGTTTGCTGTATTTGTTGATGGAAATATGAGGTTGAAGTACTTGATTCGCCTTCACAATGGTTTTTTTTTTGCATTTTCTTTTGGAAAGGAGTCGGAGATTTTAATTTGTGCTAGAGATCGATTTGAGGTAAAACGACTGTTTATTCGATGATTCAATAAAAGTTCACTTTTGGAAGCGACAATCAAAGCTTTAATTGCCGCGAGGATCGACTAAGATTATTTTGAATACAGTGACTATATAGTTCTCAATGAGCTTTTTTTATATCGCAGTTTCTGGTGAAAATTATACACCTTATTCAGGGATCAAAGTCATTCTTCTCTGGACATTGGAGAGTTTTTCTCACAATCAGGAAAAATCCTCGAAAACACAACGTATGGGTTTTCTTTATATATGATGTCTGCATAGTCCCAAGTAAAAGATTTCTGATCCTCTAGCTTTTGGTGTTTGTTGATGATTACTGATTTTATCTCAATTTATTACGTGGTACGAGTGATTTTCCTCGATGATACCTGTCACACTCTGTACTGTTGCTTCAAGTGGAGGATGGTTCTATGTGCTAAGTTTTATATCTATATAAAGTTCTTCAAGGCTATAAGGGCCTTAGTTCGTTGCAACATGCATTTTTCCAAATTATCAAAGCATATGAGTTCTTCAGTTGCCAGAGTTTCTCAAAAAAGCACTCAGAGATAAGAAACCTTTCATTAACATTGAATTTACGGAGACCAATTGATGTTTGGGTAAAGGGAATGCAATCATAAATATTGATTGGAGCCGTGCTCATGCATTTGCAGGTTGTCATATTGTTTGGTGAATGCTAGTTAAAAGCTAAAGGAAAAAGTATTCAGTTATTGCTAAGATGGGCTGAAGGAGCAGATATTTGAGGTAATCGGAGGTTATGTGGATACAAGGTTACAGACAAATGCGTGGATTTATCAAATTACTTCAATATCGCTTCGCTTACCGTATGTTCCTGAAAAAATTCTTAGCAGGATCGACTTTAGAAAATGAAAACGATACCTCAGGAATGGGGATGAAGATGTTTCAAATGATAGTCTAATAGCAATGAAAATTTTTCTAAGCGATCTTAAGAAATTAGGTGGGAACATGATCACTTGGAGACTTCTTATCGATAACAAGTCTTAGCCAGGCTAAAAGTCTCTATCTAGGCATCGCCTTCGTCATATATAAAAAATTAACTAGAGAGCATATAAATCATAGATAAATTAATATAACCTCAATGATCGAATGACCGACCACAATGGGTTGCTTCAATAGAGTATGTAAGAGACCTTTTCTCGATCAATTTGGTGATAAAGAGGAAGTGACAGTTTGACAGGATCAATATTTTGGCAATATACGGTGAAGTAGGAAAAAACTTTATTCAACTCTGTTGGATAAGCATTGAATCCTGATTACATTACCAAGCTTCCAATTGGCATTGTCGGTATCTTGTGCGAATTGAATATTTTTTCTGTAGCACGTGAGGAGTTTAAAGATTCATTTTCGAGAAAAATGGGAAAAGCTCACTCTTTTGATTTGGACTTTTGAGTAGCTTCAATAATAAAAGGAATCATTTTCGGATCTTAGATAGAATGCATCCACAATTATGAATGGTCAGGAAAGCTATTCTTTTTGTACTCTGCGTTAATTATCACTTTGAATAATTGAAATTCTTTGTTTTTCTATCGAGCTCAAAAAAGACTTTAATACTTGATATTTAAACTATAGAATTCCTGATTGTAAATCTTCAGGTTTCAACCATATTTGAGATTTTGAAAATTGAACAAGTGGAAATTAAGATTTCAAAATGCATCTCCTTTTTTCACTTTTGCCAAAACCCAAAAAGAAGAGATTGGATAGTCGTATCCATTTTTCTCAAGTAAAGATATGACATAGTCCGAAGCAAAGAATTTATTCATTGCAAGACAATTCTATTGATGGAGATATGGGAACACATTCGCTGTTTTTTGATTCTTGAAAATCCTATGTCGATCCTTAAAGTAACACCTGTATTTATTTTCCAGCCCTCTGGTACCTATATGTAGATTGAAGAATCGATAATTATAACCCGTCATATTGCTCCTATTGATCGATTAATTCGCTGGCAAAAATGGTGATTGAGCCTAAGGAATATTATAAATGGGAAAATAGAAAAATTGAGTGTTTCGGTCAGGCTAATCAAAACATTGAAATTTCATTAAAGATTGTGTAACTCATAGAATCTCTGTCGTGTTTAAAGAAAATCGAAATAACCTTTGCTTGTTATATTCACACACGAGATCTCTTCTGTTATGAGCAGGAAGACTTTAAACGTAAATATGAAAAATTCTAAGGGGTTTAAGCAGTTACGAATTTTTGACTCGCCAAGTCATTATAAAAGCGGAGATTGTGCAACCACAGCTTCAGATTGAATTAAAAGTGGAACGGGAAGTTTTCTGAAAAATAAATTTACAAATACCTATTTTACATTTGTTTAGAAGGTATGGGAAATTTTCAGTACGTCAATATATACCAACATCTGCAATGGGGCCATCCCTATATTTTGAGTTATACGATTCAAATATGAATATATTCGATATAAATATAAAAAAATATTGTAGTGAGATTACCCTTTTCTGATCGATTCAAAGGATGAGCAAGAATTACACTAAATTGATTTTTTAAACAAACAAGCACGAATAGCGAACGTTGTCAAAAATTCTAAGAAGAGTGTCGGGAAAGTCATGTAGATTATTTAACTCCGAGAAGGCAAGTGCTGAGAAAATTTATTTTCAATTGAAGATGCAAAATCTACTGCTCGAATAGAGTACAGCAGGTACGAATTCAAATGAGCAGTGATTCAGTTTTCCAAGTACACTTTCCCTATATGATTTCACTTATTAATGGGGCTTGATTAAAAGCCATTCAAAATTATTATTAAGAAATCCATATAATTTCAAAATTTATATTAAAGATAAGACCCATAATGTCTCAATCCAATACCTTAAACAATTCCAAATCATTACTGTTCTTTATATAAATCAATTGACTTGAAAGAGTCAGATTCGTACGATAATAAATCCTAGAACAAAGAAATTATGCACTCTAAATGCAAGCCATTCTTGAGTGAAATAGCAAATTAAAGAAAAGTTGATGTCACTTAAAATGATGATACACAATAGGAGTAGATATGCTTCTATCCTAATTACAAGATTATAATTTTGACTACATAGAACAAATGCTCAGCTAGAAGAAGGATATTACAATATGGATTAAGGTCAATGACCGATATAAATCCACAATTATTCATATCGAAATAATACATTATATATATCTCAAAGTTTCGCACACGTCAGGTGCACATTAAACTAGGCCAAAAAGAATTTTCTTCTGGTCAAATCTATTATTCTTTACAGAAAGAAACTGATTGGATTGATATTGCCTAATAAGTCCTTAGAAGGAGAGTATGTTTTTTATAGAGTATCTGGAAAAAGAAAAAATGGACTAATCATTGAGAATCGGGCATTTGTCAAGTCCTGTTCAAGCTAATCGAACATTACTTTGAATGGAGGAATTTGAATCCTGATCGATTGTGATCTCTGTGTCTTCCAGAAAGTGAGGATCAGCGATATACACCAAAGGATTTTGCTGAAAATTCTCTCTCGTTCTGTAATAGGGTTTTGTAATCGCAGTTGGATGCGTAAGTGGAAGATTGGGCGAATATTGGAAACTATAGTTGTTTTGTCATGGGCCTTTCCATTTCAAAATTGATATTCCCACAGTACCTGAGGATGGTAGCATGTCCATTATGTCCATGATCCGCTGAATTTTTCAATAGCACTGTCTTTGCTCGATTTAAAAATTCCAGCATTACCGAGATAAGGTCTCCGAGGAGGAGAAAGCTATTTTGAGGAATTTATGTCTTCCCTAGTTTCAAGCACAAAAAGAATCCTTGAAATCTATTAGAGTAATTTCCTAGTCATCAATATAATTAAAATTAATTAACTTAAAAGTCATTATTGACACATCCATATTTTCATCAATGGCGAAAAGTAGTTACGATTTATCCACCCTAGTAATAGCTGGTTTGGTTATCAAATATGAAGATCTCTAATTAATGGCTAGAAATGGTCGATGCTGCCATAGAGCAGGTGTCATCAGTGTTGTATAACGCTATATTGATAGAGATGAAATTCGGGATCAGCAAAATCAACTATCCGGGTAATGTCCCCCAGTTAAGTATATATTGGATCATGAATATTAGCGCTTGTTGCGTGAATTGAAACTGATTGTGAATTTTTGGAACTTTGAATTATTTATAATATTATCAATGTTGAAAGTAGGAATGATTATATTACAGTACCCCTTTTTCAGAGCAGCCGCAGTCGTCTGATTAAGTGGGAGGTACAGCATTTAAATTTGGGGCAGGGAGTGTTAAATTACTACCTTTGCTTGGAACATTAGTTGCATTTGGAGCGATTATTATGAGACGGTAACACATCGAATATTCATAAAGCAGTGCGATTCTGGAAAAGCACGGCGTTCCTTGCTTATTCACCAATCTTTATACCACCCAATCACTTGGTTGCGCTTAGGTGCCTATGGTAGAGTTCAGGAAACTTTCCCAAATGCAGTGTGGTTAAGTGATAGCGCTGAGCAAATCTTGCTTTTTTGGTCTGTTTGACTTGGAGCGCAATTTTAGAGCGCATGTTACAGATTTATGGACCGTCAGCCAGACATTATTTGCTCATGGATGAGCAGGCATGCGGAAATTAATTAGAGGGTCGCGGGTACTTCAACAGGGTGGAGGCAAAAAGGACTGCGGATGAAGAAAAGTTACGATTGACTTTGCATTTGGCAACAATCTGACATCAACCTGTGAAGAGGAGCTATTTACAAAGAAAATTTTGGGTAAAGCGGCCCGAGGAGGATTTAGCAGGCCATTACATGAATGTATCGTTGTAAAAAAGCTTTAGAAAAGAGCTGGAATAGATGTTTCAGATAATTTGGATGATATGAAGAAGCGTAAGATTGCATTCTAACTGTACTAGAGCTGATTTTGCAAGCTTAAATCTCTGATGAATACTAGTGTCAAGTCTGATTTTGGGCTCTATGTTTTGTGACAGTATGCACATGCCTTAGGATAGGATATACATTGATGAGGTAGAAAATGTGGCTATGACATTATCCATGCCTTTGCCAATCATACGCATGAATATACATGGACTTTGAGCTTGGCTTAAACTTATCGAAGTTGTCGCTTTTGTAAAACCGAAAAACCTGATATGATTTGATGTTCACGAGATCGGATCGAAGCTCGATGCTTGGTCGCAATTGTCGGAGCGTTAAATTATATTCCGAGTGGCTTTTTTTTTTTTTTTTTTTTTTTTTTTTTTTTTTTCCCATTAAATTTTTTTTTGGGGGGGGGAGTGTGAGGGTGGGGGGGGTGAATAAGGGGGTTTAAGGGTTTAATAAAAAAAAAAGGGGAAGGGGGGTTTTCTGGAAACATTGACGAGCTTATTCGCCACTCGTTTATCCAAAGCATAAGTCTCACATTTCATTTTGTATCATAATTGTGAAGCAAAAGTAAGATGACCAATGGGGGAGATCCCAGATTCTATTTTGTGATAGGTCACTCTGATGTGATTTGATGCATCTCAGATTTAAGTTACGAGACTATGAAAGGTAAGTCTTATTATGAGATAGATTTGGTTATGGCTCGCCCCATGTTCATCCTATTACGATGAGAATGATCTAAATGTGCACATCTACGCAGGAAGTTGTTTGTGGATGACTTATGGTTTGACCAAAGTGGATGGTAAATTTTTTCCAAATATGATTTAGGTTTCCTCCTTTATGTTATTGGAAACAGATACGTACTAGGGATTATACTTAACTTATAAAAGTTTTTCCATCTATCGTTTTGAGTAACTTCCTTACCTGTTAAGAATTGGGATCGAATGGATGTCATTCTAGTGCGTGGATAGTAGAGGAACATATTATGGGATTCCCGTGTGTAAATATTGGAACTAGTATTCAAGTGTTCTTCAATAGAGCGACTGCATCAGGATATTTATCAAATGTGATTACAGTCGAGAAGAATCCTAGCCTTGTCAGTTAGCTTTATTTCTGATTCGAAGGAGATTTTTCGGGTTGAAAGGAAATGCGATTGAGTTGTTTTTGGAAGCGATTCAAATTGACAATTCTGGGCTATAATCCATCAGAAGCAGTTTATGGATATTTAGAGGCGATATCTTCAAATTAATACTTAAGATATTAACTAGAAAGATTGATATATCACTTTAGAAAGCAATCTTCTTTTTCTCGTGTTTTTTTACGCCTTTTGCGCTTTAGGGCTTATAATAGCCGAATTGAGGAGCTTGTTATTGCAAATTGCGACTGAGGTCATTTAGCTAGACACTAACTTACTTAATATTGTTACCACCTTTTGTATAATTTATAAATCAAATTAACATATTTTATAGCTACGATAAAGATCTTTTTTGGGTTGTATGGCTTGTTTGCGCTTTCGGGTTTCATTTATCGTTTCACAAACTGTTGCTATTCTGAGATGATTTCCTTATTGGTTGGCTGTTGAGAATTCTACTACTAGAGTAATTATTTTTGACGCATCCAAATAACTGCATTTTATTGACAGCGGTTCGGAGATCAGATTGGGATGGTTTTCTAAGACTAAACAGATAATACAAATAGATCAAAGGGTGATATTGTGTGTCGATTTACATTCTCTTCCGCTATGGTCTCAAAGTTGTCTTTCGACTATTTTGCGTGGTGGAATTAATCCGCATTGCTTATCTGACGGATTTCATTTTTTAATGTTTGACGCGTCCACGGTCAGGCGATGAGTGGCATCTGAGCCCTGAGAGAATTCCAAATAGGAGATTAGGTGGGTCATAGGTTATTATCTTGTGTGAATAGTATATGATATAATATAGTATTTTTCAGCCAGGTTTAATGAAAAATTAGGCAATATATTTAGGAATTGGATTTGTATGATTTCGTAATTGGGAGCTCTGAATTATTATTAGTATTTGGTGTGCTTTAGGATTCTAATGTTTAAAGTTTTGAAGAATTGTTCCTGATGAAGGCAATTTAACATATTCACATATTGCATCGTGGTACACTGATCTCTAATTACCATGTCATTGTAGGCATAATGGAGAATCTTTTCAGTATAGAAGCTTTCAGAGAACACTCATCGGTTTATATTACATCACTATGTAGCCTTCTATCCTCTTTATGTATTTATTTGAAATTACAACCGTTTGTATTTTTTTAGCAGACGTTAAATGGTATCAGTGTTAATCGAGCAGATTAATATTTTGAGTGTATGGATATAGAAAAGTTGTTTATTGATTTATTTCAGCGGGGGAGATTATTTGCTTTCAGTTGTATGTTGTAATAATGGGCGGACACCTCAGTGTTATGAAAAAAAAAAAAATATAAAAAAAAATAAAAATAAATAATAATATATTTATGAATCGTTCCTTTTCATTTTTCATCACAAACTAATTTATAAATAATTGGTTTTGTGCAATTTTACGTGGAACAAACCATTAAAAAATAATACAATTTTCTCTGAAGTTATAGGTAGAAATGATAACTGCACAAGTTTTCAGATTACACTCCTAAACAATTCTGAGTTCCTAATTCGTGGCAGAAGTTTTGTAAAGGCATTGAGAAATCTATGTGATATTTTGCGTTTATCTCTTATCAGTTTTGAGATTTTCATGTTTAATTGTTAAATCTATTTGGAGAATAAACCAGGACCTTCCTGATAATCGCCGGCACTCTAAAAAAGAGATTTCCTATCTTGACTATTATTGTAGTATTACTATTGAATGTTGTGTTTCTTAAAATGTTAATCATTATTAATAATCTCTCTCGATGAACTGTCCAGAGAGAGGGAACTTTACTGTTAATTTTTCTTGGAAGAACTTTAACCTTCAATTATCAGAATAGAGTCAGTGTAAAGCAAGTGGTAAAGGACATTTCTCAAGAAGCGTGGGTATTAACGCAGAGTTTATATCAATGGGGTAATTTTTTCTAGAGAGATTTCTAAAGGATATGAGATTAAATGATTGAAAGAAATAACGAGAAAATAGTGCAAGTTAGTTTGTGAGAGTGTTTAAAGTAGAAAATTTATTAATTAATAAGAATAACAGTTTAAGATGATAATTACGCATTACTTTCGGAAGCTAACAATTCGTAGTCTCAAATCCTGATCTATTGTGTCTAAGTTACTGGTAGTCTTGATGTATCCCTCTTTGATTGGCGGATGATGGGAGATTTTTCGGAAGTTTTGAGTTTGTGTGATTTGTGTTCGGGTTTCTTTTACAATATGGACTTTATTAAAATTATATACCAGTATTAAGATATCTTATACCTCAATTTGGAAAGTAGAGTTTTTTTTGATAATATCAGGTAACACTCTCAGTGATAACTATATTGAATTAAGATTTTAAATTGGAGTCTATTTTAATATTTGTGACAGTTATTATTATCCCTTACTTTGGATTGAGTGAGGCCTGAATTTAATAGTATTTTTTCAATACTAGTTTTTGTTTAAATCGGATTGTGCAGAGGAATCAATCATTTCAGCTAAACGATATTGAGATATTAATTTGTATGAGGAAAGATTCGAGACTTTTTGTTATCCGGATAATAAATCACATCTCAGGAGCGCAATTCAAATTATATTAGATATAATAAGAGGCTGAATTATCAGGTTAGGTTAGCATTGTAGTGTTCAATTTGACAATAGACGGAGTACTATGTTTTAGTTAAAGGATGTGTTTTTAAAGTTGCTCGATATAGGAGAATAACTTTAACTGGTATATAGGTCAGCAGAATTTATTAATTCAAAGAACTATATGACTTTTGTGGAGGTACTCATAAAGATCAAAGTTCTGCTTGTGTACTTTTTATACCGTTTAATTTAGTGTATGTGCTTTTAGTGTTGCTACTTTTACAGGTGCTTCCTTCAACTAGTATCATCTTTGTAATGTAGTCAGAAAAGATTTTTGAGAGAAGTTTTTTAATTTTTTTTTGAATAATTCATTCAGGATACACATTACTAGTATCTATCGGGCACACTTTCAGGATTATATTTCATTTAATAAATCACTATTTTATTATATGTTTATAGGTAATAATAACTCAATCTGTTATTTATGTACTATATGAATAGTTTACATGATTTCTGTATAGGTGAATATTGGGTTTTTGCATTTTCAATTATATCTTTATCTTACAACAACGAGCATGTATAACTATCTTTTTATTTTATCAGTGTAATATCTAAGAATTTAGTGAAAAGTCAATATATGGATTTTATCGACTGCGCTTAAACTCAGAAAATACTTTTTGTGGATCAATAGTTATTGAGTTTTCGTCTTTTTCAGGATAAAAGAGTTATTTGCCATTATAGTACAATATCAAATAAATGGAACTTGTTCCAGTTCAGATATTTTTAGGGATACATATTCTGGTTCCAATGGGGCAGGGTTATCTCCACATCATTGGGTGGTTGATGATAAAGGATTTATTATTGCTCATTCAGATCAGTCAGAAATTGGTTCGATCCCTTTCTCAATTGCGTACTCCTATGAGATATGCGAAGGTGAAATTGCTCGGTATCCGGACGATTAGTAAAGTATTTCTAACTAGACTCCGGTAAATTTTTATATAGGGTTTATTTTATATATTGGATCTGGCGTATGTACCTATTTTAATTTCAAACGGCTTAAATGATGTGAGTCACTTTACTATAATGGATACTGAATGAGCTTCTGGTGGCCAATTTGCTCCTAGGATACCGTTTACCTTACTCCAAGTAACTGGATCAGGTTTGCGATCAGGATTAATACCAGCTGAATCTGTGAACCCGAAGACAGTTCTACCAGCCTTTTTATCTAGGTCACTGTACGGATGGGGCATGGAAATATTCAGTCAGTGGCAGTGAATCTTGGAGATGTTTCATATAGCTACTGGGATAATGAGTAATAGACCATTACTACTTAACTTTGGCTATTTATTTCTGCCTAATGGGACCTATGAACTGTACTGCGGAATAAAAAAGGGTGTGAATCATCAATAGGTAATCTATCATGACTGAACATCAGTCTTATGTGAATGATGGTATCCAAAAGTAGATGCACTGTGTTATTAATTAAATGAATTAGTAGATTACGTTGAGGTGTATCTCCAAGGATTCTGGAAGTATGTGTATAGACTAATGGTGCATATCAATATCATTAGGCACTGCTACCGAATGGCCCCCATGATTTTACGTTTCAATCTAGCTCAGAATTTACCTATCGAAGCAGGAGTGTAAATAGTGTACGGGATCTTTGGATTAACTATTCAGGTATCTTGTACCCTGTGGTGTTTGATGAAGATGATTCACAGTTGCGATTGAACAGATGTGAGTGACGCTTAATGGAATTAGTAATTACGATGTGCTGTTCGTTTTATGCATGGTCTTTATGAGGAATCCATATAGCCGGCCAGTTCATACAACTTTTCGGTGGGATGTAGTTAATGATGCGACCAACTTATCAATGGCCATTTGTCTGACCATAAAGACTGAAATACGCTGTGACACTTATAAGATTATTACTTGACGGGATCAGGTCAGTGTGATTGCCCAGTAGCTCCTATTGGAACGGAGCATTATGACAGTTCTTAAATTCTTACAGCAGTTATTTTTGGAATTTTTTACGTATTTCCTGCATTTTTGGTGCACGATTTAATGGTTCGATCAATTATCTTTCTTAGTACAGCTGTCTATATCTTTACTTGATTGAAACAGTGCATCCAATTAGGACG
>Ga0163217_1054685_pt1 | contig 16098 bp, 15 predicted proteins | sample SynspAceP_FD_185933 | JGI IMG/M metagenome (GOLD analysis project Ga0163217, IMG submission 185933) | Saline lake microbial communities from Ace Lake in Antarctica - Synechococcus sp. Ace-P (PacBio error correction) | ecosystem: Environmental > Aquatic > Non-marine Saline and Alkaline > Saline ... | reverse complement strand
TAATGCACGGCCAGCAAAAGAGCTTGCCAACCGACTCCTCGTAAATGATCCCGTACACACCAGTGCTCATGGAAGGTGATTAGATCGAACAATGGTCCAGTGATACTATGATTGCACGCTAAAACCTTGGTTTCATAACAAGATTTTTCATGGGTTGGGAAGCGACCGCGAACAGGCTTGCAACAGCCGCTGCTAGAACTTACCACAAGCTGCCGCAAAAACAGATCGGCGGCTATACAGCGGTTGCCAACCCCCACGCAGCTTTCCTAAATCGCCGATTAAAAGCAACCATAAGATCTCAGCTATGCCGCTGGGGCCTCAGCAACGCCATTTTAAAATGAACGTCGGAATTGTATTAGGATTGACGTAACTTAGCCAGTGCATGTGGGACTCTTGATACAGTACGACCAAGCGTTACCGCTGGACCTACTGACACGAAAAGATGATGGTGCCCTGCAATACGATCGCAAATCCACGCGGCCAACCAAGGCAATTAGCAACAACAGCAAAAAAATTCCAAGTGCGTGTCATCTATGTCCCTCTGCTGAAATCACCAGCACCGATGCATTAAAAGAGTTGCATCGACAACAGCCAACACCCTATTGGTATCCAGATCCAGCTCCATGCCACAGGCCAAGCAATCACCCATTAAATCAGTGTTTTTAAAGCCAAGCATTCAGAAAAACTGTGAAAGCTTTCAAATCCAGCACGGCCAAATAGACGGATGAGCATCAGCAACCAAGCGGTAGATAATTGCGCATGCACGTCTCTTCCATCAGTCTGCTAACAATGATGATCCGGCATAACCCGCAACGGAACCCCCAAGTAAAGACAAGCGTAATTTAACAATCACTGGAGATAGGGATTTGCGTCTAATTCAATTGGAAACTCTTATTGGCAATTGAAAAAAGATGTCGAGACAGGGGGATTAGCACTGACTAACAATATGCGGTGACTAGCGCATACGGCGCGACGATGGCGCAAGGATCTTTCAAGGACGGTACAGCGTCCTAGCGAGCCGGCTCAAGCCGGCCGCTTTTTGTGCTTATGCATTCAATCGACCCCGCCTAACAAAAATCAAATTGCTTTTAATATGTTTTAAAGCACGGGTTGGGCTGCGGGTAGACCGCGTCCGTCTAGTCGCTTCGTCCAGTCCTCGGTGAACGGCATCCCAACTTAATTGACTCAGTTTGGAAGCTGCTCAGGGAAAAAGCAACATATCAAACACCAGCTCGCAAATCGCTTAGATAGCGATCCCGCATTGTCTAAGTTAAGAGCTGCCTGCAGTTGCGACCTTCTCACCGCAGTCACGAACACTTTCTTTAAGTTATATTCCTCGTGTCCACTTGGCTTTCGCGAACTGACAGTGACATTTAACAAATGTGCCAAACGACCCATTGGTGCTAATTGCTTAAGCAAGTTCTGTAGTTTGTATCCATCAAGCACTGCCAGCGCCGAAATCGTTCCATCCGCAGTGCCACGCTGTAATGCAAAAACGTTAAGTATCGCCAATTGAAATCGCTGCTGGCGATCCACCGAGCGATTTAATACCAAATCCATGGCGCCACCTGCTGAGCGAATGACTTTTGCCTTGAACCTGATCAGCGAGTATTTGAATTTCTTGTGAAACTGACACAATTTTGGTAAAAGTGGAAATTGCCATGAGCGCGACGGGAACAATTCCGTAGGCCGCGAACTACATCGGACAATTCATTTACTACTGATTGTTTTTTATGAGTAAAGCTGTAACAATATCCTTGGAAGTAGCAACCTTAGTCCGGCAACATGGAAACACCATTTAGAGGCAGCTGTCACTGCTAGTAGCCGATAAGGTACTGGTGCACATCGGCAACCCCCTCTCGAGAGCTGGCAGGCAGTTCTCTTAAGTTTGCGAGCTGTCACTGATGGGAAGTATTTAAAATTGCCAGCTTGTCTCACTGCCCCTTGTTGAACACATGGCACCAATACCCAAGGCCTTAACCACAAACTCAACTGTTATGACGTGCTTAGCTGGCGATCCGTGCACAAGATTAAAGCTGATGAGCCGATCACGATGAGGCCTATCGAAACCCAAACAGGCTGCTGAAATTGTTAGCAGATATTTTTTCATGTCTGCTTGTCTCCTGATTCTATAATATGCAAAAATATGGCGTTAAGCGAGCGTGTCTCGGCAGCCATTAAACTCCTTTACCCCAAAGCGGATACCCAGTTTATTCATAACGGTCCGCTTAGCTGCACAGTTACCCTCGGCATGGGGAATTGAAGCCATTCCAAGTGGCAAGCTAATCAATTGCGCCGAATTGTCGCGTCACTCGGAAGCTTTTCTGCTGAAGCTTCATTGTTGATCGAGTGTGCCCGATCAATTTTTTGAACATTGCTTATCGTCCCTGCTTGACCACTGCAGCTCGTTGGGTCGCATGATTTTTCCATTCGCGCAGCGTAGCCGCATCCAAAATCCCCTGAGCTGTCGGCAGCAAGGCACTTATCGCGTTAAGTCCAATAACCCTACCCTTGCCTGAGCAGAGTTGACGAAAGCCATCTTTAAAATACTCGCAAAAACAGGCGAGTATGCACGGACGCCATCGTTGACGTGCCAATGCTTTGGCACTTTGCCAAAGGATTTATCGAAGGAGTGGTCCATTTGATCAGTCGTGCTGACTTCAACAATTTCCACCTGAAATCGCTGAAGTTCACGTTCAAGAATCAGCTACACGAACCTTTTCGAGCATACGGAGAAATTCGGCGAGAAAATTACAACTTCATAATTGTTGTTCCCTTGAAGTGAACTAAACTTCGTTTTGTGTCTTTAATGAGTATGACATACGTTAAGGATGATCACTGCAAGACACATATAGATTTAAATTAATCAAATAAATTGGATTAATAGGTGTTCGGGAGTTGGCATGCTCAGAGATGAAAATCACTAGAATCGCCAGGAAAACTATGCAATCCTTTCAATCAAAAACCCAGAAGGTCTATTTGCACACTTCAAAGCATTTGTCGTTGTTGCTGAATTGATGAACTATACGGAACTCGCCGCAAGATGCGTCGGTCGAAGCAACCGCAATCACTGCTTCAACTCAACCACTTAGAGGGCTAATCTTGGCCGGGACGCTGCTCCGAAAGGACGGACATCAGATCTGTCAAAGCATAACACGGCTGGGATTCATTGCTCGATCGTGCCCAAACGAGTATTGTCCGGAATCGCACCAACTGGTGGAGCAGACAATGCGATCCAACTCGGATACAAGCACCAACAAATCAAATATTCGTTTCATTAGCCCAACGATGCACCAACTTAATTACCAGGTTCTCTCATGCGTTTTGAAAGTCTAGCCCCAGTGTTTCTGTTCGTTATAAGTGAACACTTGGGACGCAGAAATGTTTCGAGAGGCTCTTCAACACAATGATGATTGAATTTGGGAATAAGGACCATATCGCGCGGCGCTCTGGATTGCATGTTTTGAAACATTATTTCAAACAAACCCTTGGCACCTGATTATTCATACAGTCATTGCCACTTGCTTGAGCAGGGGTTTTGCCAAGCTATCCGATTTGGGTCAACTTACAGGCTACTATGTGCAGGCGCCAGTACAAACATGCCAGAATGCTCGATCAGACGCGTTGATGACGCAGGGGCTCAGAATCCAACGCGGTACGAGGCACTTCGTACCAAACTTATATTTGTGTTGGCCTCGCAAGCAACTAGAGCGAAGTATGCCAGTCCGTAAACACATGAAGTTACTTAAAGCAACCTGGGTCTGTCGCAGTTACCATTTGAGGACTTTCCACATGCAAACGCGCAATGGGTCTAACAACGAGAGAGGGTTGAACAACTAAACGTGTAAGCCCAGCCGGCCCTATTGGGCCACACTATTTAGAAAGAAGCAAGTCACAAGACGACATTGCTCCACTTGCACGAAAAACTAAGAGGCTGCAAAATTTACCGTGTGGCCTGATATAAAACCCCTGAACAGCCGGATATGAGCACATCGATTTAACTTACTTGCAGCACACATATTACTGACCCTATGTTAACTAAGATCTCTCTCTCGAGTCTCAGAATTTAAGCTAAAAAACATTTCACAGCTGTGTTGCTTAGGCAACTTCTGTGACTTTCTCCCCCTTCGGACAAATCTATAAGAAACTTGTGTCCCAAGGCAATATGTGTGCAAGCCGGACACAACTTCACCGACTATCAATAAACTTAAAGATTGGTCTCAGCACGGTCAAACGCCACACCAAAAATCCGACAATTCAATGGTCCGCTTTCACGCCTGGTTGCGGGTTTCTACGCCACTGCTCACAGTCAACAGGCACTAGGTTGAACTTGATGGCACCAAGATTTCGATTAATTGTGAATGGTAGGACCACCGGATTAAGAGACCGATGGCACGTCTTTGGGCACAAGCCAGTTAAGGTCGCGATTCCAAAACCCATGGCCGCTACGCCAGAGGCATGGTTGGAGCTGTCAAAACAACCATGCTTTGGCTTTGTGAGTGCGTGCGCAAGCCTCGGCACGGGCCTCAGCCGTCTCCAAAGCCGGGCCACCGACCATACAGAAAACGCTTTGATGTAAGGCCAGCCAAAACTGTTCGCAATCGGCGCAGGATCATCGCCATGGAATTGCAAATAGGTTTGGCGCATGGCACCATCACATTGGTTCACCAGTTCGATTGAGGGACTCACAAATTAAGCAACAGTACTTGACAGAAAACAGCACATTTTGCACCAAGGATCCTGCTTTCTTGAGCTCTAGACAGCGCTTACTTTTTGGGATAAAACACGAAAACCGAGTTTGGCATCCACGCCAATTTCACGGCCACTGGGGGATTCTTGTGCACGGCGTTAGGCCGCAAATTTTGATGCGAGCTGGGTGGTTGATCGGATGCTGCGTGGCTGGGTTCATGGGTGCTATTAATTCGAATAAAGGCGAGTGGCTATAGGGCCAAAAGTGAATTTGTAATCGATCGGAGATCATCGATTTGATATTGTAGGCACGTCTCGAGCAATTCGTGAGATATGCACTTGCTTAAATAACGTCCTGCGCTGAAAACGTGGGTTGCAGCCACGGTCCGGTCCGCCGCCCTAAAAACAACTGAACGACCCACGGACCGGCTCATGGTTTGCCTGCCAACTAGGCTACTCACCCACGATTATTACGCACCTGTGGGTAGAAATCGGCGTATGCTCTGAGTGAACGTGACAAAATCGCAGAGCGCGTTGACAGTCAGTGTGTGATTTCTCGGACAGACTGGCTGCTTGACACTCGAAGACCGAAAACTAGAAAAATCATGCCGCCCCACCAAAACATTGGCCGCTTGGTTGCATTACCGGCAGACATCGAGTGTCTACAAACACCATCGGCGGCGATTTGCCCATTAAGGCTGGCCGCATGGGGTGTTGATAATGATGTGTTGACGCCGGTTGTGAAAAATGACCAGTGGTCAGTTTTCAACGGCTCAACAGGTTGTCTTTGGGCAGCACCGCGGGTTCAAGTTGCAGAAGACGAGTTTGCCCGGTTCATGGCTGCCTTTGCATTCGATTGCAAAAGACAATAAGTCATTGCTGTCGACTTCAAATCGAACCAGACCAAAACGCCGGAAAACCAATTATATTTCTCTACTTACGGAGCCCTGATGTTGAACGTTGGGACAGCCTGATTGAATATACAAAGTTACAGAGTAGTAGCGCAAAATTAACCACGAACGGAAAGCCTTTTATATTGTCTTCTCGTTGTTCAGCAGGCATTAAAGGGAGTATCTGGTCTTTCGCCTGTTTAGGGTAGCAGAATAACGTCTGGCAATCCACATCTCTGTCTTGCTGTCATAAGGGACGACCACACGACAGCTACGTTGAGCAATGGTGGGCTGTGACCACTCTTCAACCATCAGTTCGTCGCCACCTTGGGTTGCTGCGCTTAACCATCTGCGTCAAGTGCGTGGCTATGGAATGGAAGCCGTGGTGCAAGCGCGATGGTACTCGCGTATGTATAATAGGCGAGGTAGCCAAGCATGCGCCAACAATCCTCAGCGCTTAACAACGATTTCAGGGATATTTTGCGGCAATCTGTCGGGGCGAGTTCGGAGAGTCACTTGAAATCGAAATCAGTAGTTTGTCATTTGAGTGCATTCTCATTGTTACTAGATGCCCAAAGATTTCCCTTGAGTATCCTGGCAGCGAATTGTTGAAACGGATTTAGTCAACAAGGTGTGGAAGATCCACACCTTGCTTGGTGAGCTTGCTTTGCAGTTTCTCCCGCTGTCTCAGCCGATTACGACGCCATCGGGCTGCATTTGATTACTGGCGCGGGCTTTCATCCCTGAATGCCGACCCTTGTTTCTTCACAGTATTGCACCCCATGCAAGAGGTCAGTTTTGAACAGAAGGGATTCCACCTGTTTTCTTCTACCCAGGTGCCGTAGCAGGTAGTCACGCAATCGCAGCCATATGCAGGGCGTGATATTCATCGACGCTTGTTGTTAAAGAACGTACTAATAGTAGCAAAGCTACTAAAGTTAATACGCAATCGTTATCTAAGTGAGATGTGGCTTAATGCCACGTTGTTGTAGGTAGAAAAGAGGAATAGTTAAGCCAGCAAAAAAGTAAATTCAATGTTGAATGTCAGGTTAGCGGCGTTAGAAAATAGGCATTGCCCAGCGAATTAAGACAAGCGTGCAAAAATCTCAAATTTATTGGTGGATCATTTCTTGTATTGCGCCACCCGGCGTTACAAATGACAAATAGCGCTGGTGTTGCCCAGGATGGCCAACAGGCTCGTTTGGTGGCGAAACGATCAATTGAAACAAGGCTGCTGGACTGGAACAGAAGCGCTGGTAACGACTGCGAGTGTCGTCTGGACTTTGTCGCGCGGGGGAAGTGTGTGCGCGAGCAGAGGTTTTTTTGCCCGTCTGCTTGGAGTGAAACCATCCGTGCATGCCTGTGGAAGGCTTTCAATGAGGCGAATAGTATTTCTCAGATTACGCTGCGTGAGCCGCTAAGCATCTGTCTTGATGAAATGGCAGCCATCTTTTAAAGCCAAAACGGCGACCAAAAAAAGCGGTGCGGTCCCTTGGGTCAGGTGCTCAATGGCTTTTGAAATAGTTCGCGGCGTGCTTCGGCGATAAGGCTTCGTTCATGAATCTGAAACAGTAGACATGCTCTAGTAGCGGTAGAGTCTTTTTTTTAAGAAAAAAAGTACATGGTTTATACCGTTTGAGCCAGATTTCACCTGAATGTCACCTGTTGTATTGATTCTAAGGTGCGTCGGGGAAGTAATCAAAAACATGAAGTGATCGCGGAGCCTTTCATTCAGTTTTTAGAAAGTGCTTAGTTGGTGATCGTGGTCTTGCTTTAACAACTCTAATATTGTATATTTTTAAAAACATTTTGGAGTGGCATTTCATGTTTAAAACGGCGTTACTTCGTAAATCAGTTGGATTTCCATTAATCATGACATCCCAGCAAGCCTACGCTGAGCAAAAACGGCTTAAGATTGCCAGGTTACATGCGTTTCTGGTAGATATACCATGCATGCACTAAAAGGGTCAAGCCAAGCCGCAAACGCAAAACCTTTAGCAGAGTTGCTGGCCGCCACGCCTTCCAACTTGCTAACGAGTCGAGGGTGGGGAACGACATGCAGCCGTCGGGGCCGAGCTTTGGAGCCTAATGCGAGGCGACATCTGACCTTCAGTTTGACCCTTTTCGGGCAAAGAATGGATTGGTAATCACTTTTGCCTAGTTGGTGTCACCCCCCTGTCTCACAAAAGTGTCGCTGCATTTAATTTAGTTCATTAAACCTTCGGGCGGATGGAGAGATGCAATGGCGTCTTATAGTTCCAGTTCAAGAGCAAGCGGAATGCGTTCGTCTGATGCCACCGAACAGTCACAGTGGCAATGTTAGCGAGGATGTTGGGTGTTGCTTGCCCCAACCCTGTATGCTTGGAAGCTCATTTTTGAATCGAAAGATTCCTGGTGCTGCAATCCCTCTAACCTGAGAGAGGTGGGATTCGAATGTCAAGCTGAGCTGCCATCATTCAGACGCAGGTATGAAGAGGCAGAGCGATCGCGCGTATTTGTCGCGAGCCTGGGCGTATACCCTGAACAGCTGATCCTGGCGCGCTGGCTTTGAGTCAACTGACGCGGTGATGACCGTCAGCAAGGCAGCGATAGCCGCGAGCGCAAGAAAAGTAAACAGCTAGAGCGTGAAGTGCGCAGAAAGGAGAAAGGCACTGGCTGAGACCGCTGCTTGCTGACGCTGTCAAAAAAAGCCCGGGACCATCTGGGGTGTCAACGAGGAAGAACTTGATTCCTTTGGAGACAACAGGATTGGCCATGGGACCTTTTTGAATTGGCGAGAGAGTGGCAGCCGGTGCTCGACAGAACGCGCTTGTGGCCGTGCTGGGATATTTTCCTGCGCGGAACCTTGACGTCGTTGGCAAGCCTCGGTTGGGTTATTTTATCAGTGGCATCGTGACCGATCATTTCAGTTAATCGTGACCGGTGATTTTTAAAAAAGCAGTGACCGGTTGATTCAAATCATCGTGACCATGTGGTGCCGTTTGCATAGTAGTTTAAAGGTGCCTTGTTTATTTTTAATCAAGCGCAAGCAAGGTTTGATGCCTCAGGACAAAATATCTATGCGCAAATAAGAGGAATGTACTTCGATACCCGCTTTGAACGCCCAATTAAGCTTGGAGGCCACTGCGCGCGCCACTACAAAATACTCCAAGGGCGTGGTTGCCAAATACGTCAAGTTGGCCGGCCGCCGCAGGTATCAGTTGGCCTTTATCCAGAATGGACTATGGATTCAGAGATCTTGAGCATCTTTTAAAACGCCAAGAGGCTTTTAAAGGGAATGCCACTTACGTTGACCCGACCGACAGCGCAAACACATTCAGAACTTAAAAGAAGGTCACACTGCTTTACTATGCGGGATATCAATCACAAGCCGGCACACGGCCTACCAATTAACACCTCATTTTTGCTTGCACTACCGTGCTTGGGCCAACCAAAGCTCAAGGTCTCGATGCGACAAGTGCACCGCGCGGGCGAGAAGGCTTTTTGCTGACTACGTCGGGCCCCAAGGTGCCCGTCATCGATTGCCAAACACGGGCGAGATTCAAGCCGCGTTTAGCATCTTTGTCGCATTTGCTTGCGGCGCTTCTTAGCTTACACCTTTTGCCTGCGCCACACGGGTCAAACCCAAGAGGACTGGTCAACGGGCTTGAGGCCGAACGTATGCGATTCATAGGCGGGTTGGACACCCTTCATTCCAGACCAACCCAGGCGCTCATTTAGTTAAGAACGCCAACGCCTAATGAACAGAGCTTAATGTGTAACGACTGAATTTGCGCAGCCACTACGGTACCGTGTATTTTTGCCCGCGACCTAGAAAGCCCCAGATAAGCCAAAGTCGAGTCAGCGTGCAAGTCGATTGGAGCGTTGGAATTCTGGCACGTTGAGACACTATGGTTCTTCTCGATTGCTGAGGTCATGCAGCCATCGCGCAGCTGTTGCCACGCTGAACAATCGTTCCTTTAAAAAAAACTACCCGGCTACGCCGACCAAGCCTTTGACTACTGTCGTGATCACTTTGCAACCACTGCCTGCTAAAGCCTTCGTCCATGGCGCATTGTCGAAGCACGCCGCGTGACGTGATTACCACGCGAACTCGATCAACATTACTACAGCGTACCCAACAACATAGTGCGCAAAGAGGATTCGAGCTTTCATGCACCCGTGCATGCTCGAGATCTTTATTGGGTCGCCAACGCGGGTAGCCATCATTTGCCCGCAACCTGCGTCGGCCCGCCTATTACCAACCACGGAGATCGACCATGGCTAACAGAGCACACCCCACCACCCTTAATCTTTGCGCCTACCGGGGTATGGCTGCTGCATTGAGACCAGCAAACAAACAGTTGCGCGCAAAGCTCAGCCGTTTGATGAGCGCATTTGGCATGCTCGTGGACTGTTGAGCTCACGTGGCGTTCGCAGAACCGTAGACTTCAACGATCTACTTCCGTTGCGCGCGCCTACAGACCTACAGTTGTGTTGAAGATATTCAATATGGTGCAGGGCGTAACTTGATAAGTCACTGTGGCACAGCATCATTGCCATGGATATCAATAATATTCAGAATCTCTTCTGACGGGCGCCACCGGTTGCGGTAAACGTGGCTGGCCTGCGCGCTTGCAACGCGCTTGTCGCAGGGGATATCAGTTTACTTAGTGGCGACACGGTCTGTTTGAAGAGTTCGTATTGCCCACCGGCGGACGGCAGTTTCGGGCATAGCGCTATAAGCGCCCTCGCCAAGACCGACCTTCTTATACTCGATGACTGGGGTTAGCACCCCTGACAAGATGACGGTGAAACGATCTACTGGGAGTCATTGATAGATCGGGGTCGCTACGCGCTCAACATCATTCACAGCCAAATGCCCACCGAGCCATTGGCAGACTACCTCAATACCCACTCTCGCGGACGCCATTTTGATCGACGTGGCTCTGGTTCATGCGGCACATCAATCAAAAATTGGGAGGTGAATATCACTGCGGTAAGCAGACAAAGGCATGGCAGCATGAGTAAATTGTGTAGCCACAACAGAAGCCGAAACAACGATTTCAGATCATGCCGTGGACGACGATTCAAAAAGCCGGGACCGTTTCCGGATAAATTACACCACTTAAAATTTGCAAGCCTAACCACATCGGTCACCGACTTTTTGAAATCACCGGTCACGTTCAGTCTGAAATACGCCACTCGGTCGCATGACTTAGCTGAATAAAAACGTCGTAGGTGCAGGGTTGTACAACTCATTGCGCTGCTGACACGAGATGGCTGGAAATTGTTGAGGCAATGCAAACAAACTCAGTATCAAGCCTGGGCCATCGCAGATTCTGCCCATGCTGGCTGATGAATGGGCAAGTTATCTGCCTCGGTAGCCACTATTTACCGGGCTGCTTCATGACTTTAACCAGCTAACCGCACGTGGAAGGCCACACCCACCACGGGTCGTACCTAAACCAAGCCTGTTCTGGCCAGAAAGCCAAATATGCTGGGTCGTGGACTCACCTACGTTACGACCTGTTACGTGGTGAGTTTACTGGAAGTTTGTACAATTGATCGTGGATATCTTAGCCGACTGGCAGTGGCGTGGGAAATACACGAAGATTGAGCTACGACGAGCAGTGTCTCTAGGAGTATGGAGAAAGCCTGCTTGAAGCACGTTGTTCCAATCCAAACCAGCTGACGTTACATTCGCGTAACGGTCAGACCTCATGAAAGGCCCACATGCTATGTGGACGCTCAAAACGTCTGCAGGTGTCATGCCATCGTTTAGCCGACCTCGGTCAGCGAGAACAAACCCATACTCCGAGTCGTGGTCAAAACCTTGAAATTACTGCCCGACTTACCCGACAAAGCATTTGCTGACATCGAGCAAGCCGGCAATGGTGCATACGTTTGTCGAGTTGGATATACAACGACATCGCACAGTGGCATCATTCGTCAGCCAGCTTCGCGGCATTACGGGAAAGCCAAACAGATTTTGCTGGAAATCGGCAATCAGTCTATGAAGAGCTAAAACTGGTAGACCTGACGATGGAGAACTCGGGTTGAACCCGAGGAACTTGGATCAGTTGGCAGGTTTGGCTTAATTCGCCGAAAGAGACGTCAGTGGCTGCGAGGATTTTAAAGCGAGCAGGAGCTAAGAAATCGGAAACAAAATTTCGTTGGAGAATTACCGTCACCTAATCCATTTAGCAAAGTTCAAGCTTCTATGGTGTGTCGATTCGGGGTGCTTGCGCATGTAGGCTAGAGGGCTGGCTTTCTGGTCTCGCTAATGGAGCAGGGTGCGGCACTGATGGTTTCAGTGGCACATACACCAAATAAGAGCTAGATGGGCCACTCGCAATGCTAAAATTTTGTAGAGGAAAAAGTGCAGCAGACCATCATGCAGGATTCTCGATGTTTGGTGGCAGTGTTTGAAGGACGATTGGTTGTTCTAGTGCTGTCTCGTTTTGGTGAAACAGTGGCTAGAGTTAAACTTTGAACAAACGAGCACTAAAAAAAGCTAGGGTGGACCTGAGGGAAATCGTAGGGACAGTATTTCATTGGCGATTGCAAAGATTGTGGACCAATTTCTTGTGTGTACCACGGGCGGTGGTTTCGCCTTTATCAACGTGGTTTGCGATGGCTGTGGTGAATCCATTATCTACCTCGGTAGCACCTAGGCTTCACGCGACGAAAACAATATCGCGGGTGTTTTTAGACGATCAGACATCGGGTTCTTAGTGAGCTGTAACTGATTGGTTTGTTTTGGAGGTTATTACAAGTAGCGGCATATCCGTGTATGGTTAGTTAGTTTAGTGACAACCATACTAGCACTAGGAGTAATGCCCCATGAGTAGGAAACAGCAATATTGTTGAATTGCAGCCCATCGCCTCGCAGAAATCTGCCTACGAGTTCTCGACTCGCGAGGGCCAGCAGTTGCTTACACAAGCAGCTTGTGAGATTGAGTAGGCAAGAACGCATGGCGACGCTTTTGGCACGCGTCTCGGATTGCCGGCCTGGTCGCCAAGCGTGGGTCCGCACACGGTTACCATCCGGGAGCAGCCAGGTGCAAACAGGCATTGGCCGTGTGGCGGTACAGATCCCAAGATTCCCGTGCTCGGCGATGGCAACGCCACGTGGTCTTTCGGTCGCATTGGTCCGCCACCCTATGTTGCGAAGAAGCGGTCACTAGACAGCCTGCATCTACCTTGGCTGGTATCTTAAAAGGCGTGTCTTCAGGGGAAATGTCAAGGCAGATGGCGACACTGGTGGGACCAGACGGAACGGGTTTGTCAGCCAGGTACGGTCTCACGGCTCAAGAAGGACGGGGTACGGACTACGATCAATGGTTGCAAGCGTCGCCTGGATAAAGACCAATGGGTTATATTTGGGCTGATGGTTATTTACAGTGGGCTAGGGCACGGACAGCAAGCTGTGTGGCTGGGTGATCATTGGCGTCAATGAGCGTGGGGAACACTTTCGTGGCTATTTGAAGCGGGGTGCGCGAATCAAGCAAAAGGCTGCGCGACGTGCTGCTTGGCCCTGAGACCAGGTTCTGGAATGCGCCCAAACTCGCAGTTGGTGATGGCGCATGGGTTTCGGGCAAGCGCTCGATGAGGTTTACGGCGGAAACCTGTCGGCAGCGCTGCTGGATGCCACAAAGGTTAACGTCATGTTGCATTTTGCCAAGTTCATGCAACCCAAGGTGAGTCAGTCTTCATGAATCTGGCAGCGCAAACTAAGGGAGCGGCCAATAGAGGCGTTTAACCTCTTTGAGATATGTTTTGAAGAACAGTACCCCAGGCGGTGACAACCTGAGCAGGACCGTGAAGAAGCTGAGGCCTTCTACGACTTTTCCCACCAGCACGGCAGGAGCATTACGCACGACCAACCCATTGAGGTCCACGTTTGCCACCATTCGCATCGCACCAAGGGGCAGGGTTGCCTAACGCAAGGGGATGTTGCATATGATGGTCAAGCTCGGAGGAGTGCGGCCCAGAAGACTGGCGTCGATCGGGGATTGGACCTTCCTGGCCAAGGTGATTCCGGGGTCAGATTTGTACGGGTGGAAGGACTGGACAAGCCAACGGAAAGCCGCTTGACAGCCTGATAACACTAGATTTGACAATAGCTTCCCCGCACTTAATATGCGCGAGATCGATCCGTTGTCTGCCCAAGAAGAGGCCGTTGTTGTCTACGCTATCAAAAAGGTTGTTGCAGGCAGCAGAGCTTGAGCGGGGGCGATGCAAGCTTAAACGCCGCGCAGGCGCACCTATCAATAAAAAGGCTTGTTGAGCGCGAATGCATGCAACCGATTGATCCGGCTCACGCAGTAACGTGTTTTGATAACGCTTCTTATGCGTGTTGTTATTATTGCGCTTCAGAGAGGGTTTATTCATCTCTCGCAAGGTTCTGCATTAAGTTTCATTTGATTTTTGAGATGCGTATTGAAGCTTTAAAAAAACTTAATTTAGGTTGGTAATCATGAATGCAAATTCATCTTAAAAAAAGGTTGTAGGCAATCTTTACGCATTCGCTGAGGTCAGACCTTAATGCACTATGCAATAGATTCTATCGGTTTTGTGAACCAGGCAAACGCAGCTAAGTATTGAAAAAGCAACGTTAATGTGCTTCACGATTTGAAAAATTGCCGCTATTTTTTTCATGTTCTTCGGGGCTTAAAAAACCGCCTACGGCGTTTTGTCATTTCTACGCAATGATTTTTAAGTGCCGGGTATGAACCAAAAGATACTTGCAAGTCATAAAATTCTAAATCTTTATAGGTGCTGATTATGAGCTTAGTGAAATGGTCATAGCTGGTTTTACCCTTAATTTAAAGTGTGACATGACATTTCCCTATGATGATGACTATTACGAATGTAATGATCAAACAATGAGCATTGAAATGGGTTGCTGGCTCGAGCGCTGGCTAACCCGTCGGTCGGGGTTGTTTTAAAAGGTGGTTTGGCTTGGCTTCATGATGGCATGCACTATCTCATGGGATCTGATTCCATATCATACCAGAGGGAGCTTCTCAACCTTAGGTTTTTATGCAACGGCAAAAGAGTCGGCTCATTGACCGTTTTGTGTGGATATTGACGTTTCAACAGGAAATGTACATGTCTGACTGATCGGGGTTAAAGCGGTTAGCATCGGGTTGGCTGGCAGGTTGCTTCAGTTTGGACATTCGCAAGATTTAGCACGTGATGAAGTTTCAATATTGCGAGCCTCTGGCCGCAATCCTTCTTTGCTGCAAGCGGGCCGTTCATGGCTTCAAAAGTAGCGTGCTGCGGCCCTATCAAGATGCCGCGGAACAACACCATCAGTGATTCTCATCGTGGCAGCGCAGCCTTTTGAAGGTTTCGAGCCGACTGACGCTGCCCAGGCTTAAGCAACTTGTCAAGCCTGCTTGGCGAAACTCTTCACTGTTGGCATTGAGCTGGCTTGGCTGTAGACCAGCGTGGCCCTGCTTGAGACCCACGCGCGAGCGCTTCTTGAGGGTCGAGCGTTGCAACCAATGATTGGCGCTGATTTGGCATGAGTCGCACTGGACGGGTTCTTTCGCATACCCCAGAACAAACTGTCGAGCGTTCTCTTGTCTGGAAAAACATTGTTTCCGAACGGTTTGGATTGAAGTCCTAATCTCTTCGCGGGCTGCCACCTCATCCATCGCTGTGGTTGGCCAGCGCCACGACATGAAACGGTCGTACTGATCTGGCATGCGGCAACGATTGGGGGCAAGGCCTTTTGTTGTGTAGGCCGGCACTTATGTCAATTGCAGGCGTGTTTTTGTTCCGCGCACGTCACCGCCGTGGCGCTAGGATAGGTCGCTGCGCAAAGGCTTCAAGCGTTTGATGATGCACGTTCCAGGGCGTTGGCCAAAACAGCAGACGTTTGGCGCCAAGTCAATTGCACAACCGTGATGTACTCGTGGCCGCGCTTGACGCTGGTCTCGTCAATGGCCCACATGGGTCGACATCATGCCATGTCAATTCTTGGGCTCGGTTTGCCAATCACGAACGGTAATTGCCGCCACAACACCGGCGCCATAGGAGCGCTTGAGGAAAAACCAACCCGCATGCTGCCGAGCAGTCTGAGCCACAGGTAACTCTGTGGCCAGCGGACAAAACCGCCAGCGCTTTCAAACAACAACGTGCAAACCGCTTATTCCTTCTTTAGCCAAGGGCACCGGCCATCTGCGTTGGTTCTTACGGCCACAGGCACGAGCATTGAACACCCGCGGTTTTAACATTTCCGCATGTGGGGCAAGCCCAAGCCTCCAAACGAAAGGAAAGTCCAGGATGGGCCGCCAACTGCGACTGATTGCGGTTTTTCAGGAAATTGGCCTGGTTCAAACCTTTGCCACACAAACCAGTGGCAGGGGTTCAGGGCCACGTGGGTTCGCATGATGTACTTTGGGAACCTCGAAAAAATCGATCCGTTCGGCCTTGGGGACAAGTTGTCCGAGCTTCAAAAAAACTTGGGGGATTAAACTTTTCCACAGGGGAAAAAGGCTATTTATTTCTCCTTTCTTCCAACAGA
>Ga0163217_1072329_pt1 | contig 16099 bp, 25 predicted proteins | sample SynspAceP_FD_185933 | JGI IMG/M metagenome (GOLD analysis project Ga0163217, IMG submission 185933) | Saline lake microbial communities from Ace Lake in Antarctica - Synechococcus sp. Ace-P (PacBio error correction) | ecosystem: Environmental > Aquatic > Non-marine Saline and Alkaline > Saline ... | reverse complement strand
AGCAGGAAAACCGGTCGAGGAGTCGTGATGGCATTGCGGCTGATGCCTGGATGGCGTACGGCCGCAGACGTGTTTGATGCTCAATCAGATCATGGCCAAATTCCGAAGGGGAATGAGCGGCACAGCGCATTGAGCGGCACACGCTCGACGCGATGCTCGGCTGTAGCGAAATCACCACTGCCGCCGGCAGATGGCTGCTCGTTATTTCGGCGAGACCATGCCCGACCCTGCGGGCACTGCGGACAACTGCGTATGAGCCTGCGGCGACCTGGGACGGCAGCGAGACGGCACGCATGGCGTTGTCTTGGCCTACGCAGTGGTCAAGCCGGCTATGGCGTGGGCCATCTGATCGATATCTTGCTTCGGGCCGCGACAACGAGACGAGATCCGCAGCGCTGGGGCATTCAGCATCTGCTCTAACCTATGTGGATTGGCAAAGCAAATTATCGAACAGGAATGGCGCTCGGTCTTCCGGCCAGTGATTGCCCGCGGGCTGGCTGAAATTGATCTGGATGGTTACGGCAGCTGGCGCCTGTCAGATAGTTGCGGCCGCTGCTGCGTGGCGAGGAAACAACTGGCGCTGCGCAAGGGATATCAGCCCGCTCTTCGCCCATTGCCTTCGCGTTCGGAAAAAGGCCGTCGTGGCCGGGCCGGACAAGCCCTTATGGGGAGGCTTTTGCGCGCGCTGCGGCAAACAACTGGGCCGGTCGCACGGGTACCGCCTTACGTGATTTTTCCCGACTCGACCCTGTCCGACATGCTGCGCCAACGGCCAAGCCAATCTGGCAGGATAGGGACTGGTCAGCGCATGGCGCGCACAAGCTGGAGCGATTACGGTTGCCAACTGTCCTGCAGGTGATGCGGGCGAGGGCGGGTGCAGTTCAGGGATGCCCGCTGGATGTCGCGCAGGAAGCCTAGGCTGGCCATGGCCGGCATGGGGCGAGCAGATCGCCCGGCAAGCGGGGTATTCCGGTCAAGAGGTTTATTATTGCACGGGCCCCAGGCGGTCGGCTGGGTTAAGCTGCCTTTGAACTCGGCAGCGATGACTTGCCGCCTGGCCAGTTGGAGCCGCTTCAGGATCGCCTTCCTGGAAATTCTCGCGAAGAGGATCTACCGGGGGTGCGCACCCTGGCCAAGGAGCTGGATGAGCGGTGAAGAGGGCCGTGCTGGCACTGCATTTCGCGCGCGCTATCCACGAGATATCCGGGGCCTGAGGCGCAATGAGGAAACCTAGAGGTTTGCCCCAGCTTCATATACAGAAGCGCGATTCACCTCCTGGTGAGCAGCGCCGAAGCCAAAGAACAGAGCGGCGAGGAAAAGTTCCAGGCCAATTAGCAACGAGCCTTGCGGTCAGTACCGCTGTCAAAAGGCCGTTGTCTTCTTATTTGTAAAACTCGCCGTATTCAAAACTGGTGCCCAGGTACACGGGGATGCGACGGCACGTTAATTGCCCGGGTTCAGCCGACCGGCTAATTACACACGCGACCAGGTTATGTTCTGGCCTGCCAAGCACGTTTGACGGACCGGGAGAATTGCCCCGGCCCGCTAGCAGGCAAGCATGCTCTGCGCGACCCTACGCCCCATCAGTGCGCCGCAAATATTGCCCAGCTGGAAACTGTTGCGCACCTTGGAAAACGCTTTGGCACGCAATTCACTTGCTCGTAGCGCTCGTCTGCGCCCAGATTCAGCTCGGATCTGCCGCCAGGACAGACGCGCTGGGCGTCGCCAGAGCGGGGAAGTTGGACGTTATCCAGAGTGTCGCGATCCAATCTGCAGGCTGTAGAAGTTCTTTCCTCGAATTTGAAAGAGGCAGTTTGTGGATCGCCACGCGCCACGCGTGATTCCTTGTTAGCGAGAAGAGGCCAAAGCGTACCGCCATTTGTTGGGATCTGGCCGTCCGAATTTTGAAAGCCGGTGCCCGTAGCGGAGTCTGGCGGTAGTCGACTATCGGTCGTTATCGGACTATCACCTCCACGATTACGTGATTCGCTCGACAAAGTTGGCGCCACCAAAAATTTAAACGCGAACCGAAATCCAGGGGTTTGGTAGAACTCGCTGTTAAAACACTGGTTTTTCGACCCCTGCAGGCGGGTAAGCCTTCCGCGCCCAGGGGATTTACGCATTGACGCGAAAGCTGGCGGCGATATTTGAACTGCTGCGCCTTTTGAATCATCGGGTTACCAGGTTTCAGGGCCAGACGAAGATAATCCGTGCCGGTTTTTCGCGGACCGAGGTCCTTACCAGCAGGGTATTTAGTCTCTTCGCCATTGAATGATCTCGTAGCTGACCGGCTGAATAATCCGTGCGTAAATGGTGACCCATATCTTCTTCAGGCGCGCAAGGTTCAAGCGGCTCGCCACGCGGTTTGGCGCAGGCATGCTGCGTACACCCTTGTCTTGATCCTTTGCGCTTTCCTCAACGGCAGATGGAGCTGCATGATCGGGCTGGCGCAGCGTTCGTATTCTGGCCAGTTGCCGCCCGGTTTGTCGCGCACGGAGCGGTCGGCAAAGTTGGCCTTGGGGTGATCACTGAGGCTGCATGCACCGGCTGAGGAATGGCCGCATCGGCCTTGGTCAAACTGCTGAAAGCCATGGTGCGAGCTCGGGTATGCAGGAAGCAGGTCGTCCGGCCCAGGGTTTCGATCTGCTCCTGGTGTGTTGGGTCCGTGTCAGCAGGCTGGGGTCTGGTTCCATTGAGCAGATGATGTGAGGTCAGTTGCTCTGCGATTTTCAGCGGCTACCGTATCGACCACCGATGACCCGGCCACCCCCTTGCTGCGGCGATACTCAAACCGGCAGGTTTTTCACCAGTACACAATCCACCAGACATGCGCCGTCCACCATTCACTGGCGGCAAAAAAGCCGGGCAGGCAATGCGTGGCGCGAGATGGCCAGCGGCCAAATGACCGTGATCAAGAATCACCGCCTCGCCACTGGCAATATCGTCGCCACGTGCAGCGGTAAGGGGATCGGCAAATGGTCAAAATTGTCGATGTCGTTCGGTATGCACCAACAGGGTTCCAGCGCCACCCAGATTCTGGCCCTGCTAACAAGCCGCAGCGAGCAGGTTCCAGGCGGCCCCGGTCAAAACTCGAGGCGCTGCTTGACCAGAAAGCGCGGTCATCCTGTTTGCGGCGGAAGGGGATATTCCTCCACGTAATGGCGAGTCATCAGGGTGTTCTGCCAATCCAGCTCCAATGCATCTTTGTCAATCTATCGCAGTGTGTAGCCTGCCGCTACAGCCACCGATTTACCGCGCCATGTGGGGTGCGGCAATTCGCATGAATAGGTACGTTCATTTTCTTTCCAACTGCTTGAGCACGCCAATGTGCGCAGGCCCGCGTGCGCCGCCGCCTGGACAGCACCAGCCCGTGTGCGTTTAATTCTTCGGCGCTGGCGTGGGGGTGAGGGTGATAAGCAGCAAAACAGCAGAGGCGTTATTGAACATGATGTTGGGCTCGGTACGCGAATGAACAGGGGAGTTGAGGTAGCCTTGTTATACGACACCGGACATAAATATGACTCCGGCGTCGAGTTTGTGGCGTTTGCCCTGTTTGTCACGCGATGCGTCATGCGAGTGTCATGTTGACGTCAGGTGCAGGCTCTATGTTGTGAACTCAAGATTTTCCAGGAGATGCGATATGACAAGGCTGGCAAACCATGCCACCAGGTTGCTAAACAGCGGGGTTGCGACGCTATGGATTCCGATTGTCCAGTTCTCGGGGCACCCGCGTGTTGGCCCAGGCCGACAAGCTCGCACGACCTTCCTCAAGGGAATTACGAGTAGTTGTCAATCTGTATCTGGTCGGCAGATATCATCGACGGGCTGGCGATTGCACAAGAGACTGTACTGGCCCCAGCCGGCACACCATGAGTGCGCGCGGTGGCTGACCCATGAGAAACGCGGCACGCGTAACCTACTGACCGGCAATCATGATTGAGTTCCTGCGCCGGTTTATGCAATCTTGCAGCTGAGGGTAATAATCCAGCTAGTCGATGAAGCGGAACTCTGACCTGGACGGGACGGAGCTTCTGGTCATTCATGGCGATCAGTTCGATGTGATTACCCCGCTTTGCCACCGAATGGCTGGCTTTCTCGGAGGACAATGCCTACGAGTTCAGTCTGGACGCTCAACCGTTGAGCTCAACCAATTGGCGTGCGCGCTATGGTTTACGGCTATGGTCGCTGTCCTCTTACTCAAGCACAAGGTCAAGAAAGCCGTCAATATTCATCAGTTGATTTTCGAGGATGCGGTGGCCACGAAGTGCGTCAAAAGCCGCGACGACCAAGGTGTTGTTTGTGGGCCACATACATTCAATGCGGAGATTCGCCAGGTCAATGGTATTACCTACCATAACTGTGGTGACTGGGTAGAATCCTTGTACCGCGCTGGTCGAGCAGTGGGGAATGGCGGATAGAGCTCTTATGCCTGGGCTGATACTTGCACAAGGCCTTGGATCTTTCACGACGCCTGCTACCCGCCGGGGTCGTTTAACGATGTAGATGATCAACCTTGGTTTCACGCAGCTTGCGAGCAGCCAGTTTCCAGTGACTTGATGATCTCAATCTTGTCGTAGTGCGGGATGCCATGGTATCCAGAATACATCCGAAAAGCCGGGCTTTTCATGCTTCGCTCAAAAAGTCGCGCAGCGCCCAGATCCCGGCGCAGACCAACCACCTGCGTATAGATCTGCACGTGCGCGAGCAAGCCCTTGGACCGCATTCCTGCCCTTGTCCCGGCACATGGACCAGATCCCTTGACAGCGAGAAAGTCTCGTGGGGGATCAGGATTCCCGGGGTCCGCGGCACTTTCCAGCCGGCTGGCCAGATCAACCTCACGGCCGATAATGTGTAATCCATGCGGGTATTGGCGCCGGAGTTGCGACGTGCAGTAGCGGTACTCAGCCCCATGCGAATTACCAACGGCGGTGGTGATGCCTTTACTGCCGCCATTGCTGGGCCGCAACAACTTTCATATGCTTGCGGCATGGCTACGGCCCATTGCCACCGCGGCCTGGGCATCTGTTGGCACCCTGGCTGACTGGAGTCACAAGAAGATCATTCACGCAGTCGCAATAAATTTATCGATGGTGGCCGCCAATTACTGCAGGGCGAATGCGCGGACATTTTCGGTCCAGATACGTATTCAGCAGAATCGGTCAGGCTTCGGCCTCCATTTCTCGGCCAGCTCGCTAAAAACCGCGTATATCGGAAAAGAAAATACGTGAGCTTTTGCTTTTGGTCGTCCAGCTGCACGCTTTGCTTGCGGCAAGAAGATCGAACTCCAAACCTGGAGGAACAGGTATTTGGACAGATTGGCCGCCAGGCGGGCGGTTTTTTCCTTGCTCGGCCGGGATTCTTTCTGGCGCTGCTCCAGGGGGCGACCTGGACGATAGACAAATGCCGCCATTGATTCAGTGGCATGAAGTACGCCACTGACCAGTGCGTGAATGGCACAGCCGGTGAGACTGGCAGTTACGATTCTATGTGGCCGTGAGTAGAGGGCGACAACATCAGCCCCAATAGCGCCAGAAGCACAGGCTGTCAGGAGTACAACGGGCCACCGATAATCACGCTGGCGAAGCTGAATAACAGTACAAAACACAGGCTGGGGGACTGCACTTGAATTTTGCAAAGGGTAATGAACAGGCCGGTGTGAAGCCCGTCCAGATGCAAGAAGGCCTAAGGGCGGCTGTACAGGCGGGCGCAGGTTGCTTCAGGCGGGACACCCAATCGGAACAATATGCGGGTACAGCAGTGCATACGATTTCACCCCCGATAGAGCAGGCTGAAAGCCGTTTTCCAGCGCAAGGGCAGTGAAGGTGATAGCCACGCAAGGTCAGGCCAGATCCTGGAATGGTTACCCATCCACGCGGCGCTTGACCGTCTGTACTTCGGCTATTGAATATCATCGGAGTCTTCCCTGGCCTGTAGGCGAAAGCGACAGCGGAGTGCCTTCAAAGTGGTGACCAGGATGGATTAAATGGGCACACACAACGATCCAGCTGGGCGATTACCGGCTGATCATAAAAATGGCATCATCCATCAGGGAACCCCAAACAGAGGAGATTTTACTGACAGGATTCGGGCCCGGCCAGGAAGGCCGGGCTTGAGCCTCAGGCCTCGCTGAGGCTTTTATAGATTGATTGCTTTCGGCCGTGCAGACCGGCGCAGCATCGGTTCGAAAGAAAACGAGAGCGGTTCGGCCGGGTATCCACGTCGAAGGCGGTTTAGCGTCATTAGAGCGCGCAGAATTCCGCAATTACGCTGGTTACAGAGGATGGTCCTGAACTGATCACGCCAGTGCCGGTCCATCCAGTGATGGAAAAAAATTAGTAAACCTGGAAAATCCCGTGTTTCTCGACCCATTCCACAGATTTTCCGGGAAACGAAAGGTTTTGAGGATGGCTGCAGCCCGAATATCCGGGGTGATGAAGGAGCCGAAGGTATCCCGCCCAATATCGATGCAGCCAACGCACAGGACCACGTATCTTGCCTGACGCGCGGTGAGCGCGGGTCGCGGTCGCAGGGAGTGCTGCAGGCGGTCGATCGGGAATCGCGCCGTAATCGCCGGGTCAGGGTTTCAGGGGGTAAGGAATGCGTTCAGGCAGGCCGTGGCGAGAATTCCTTTGAAATGGCGGAATGGCTGCCCAATCCTCTGGCGTTGCCTGTCCTGCATGGCGCGGAATGTAGCTTGCTCTTTAGCGCTGCTGTGGCCCATGTCGCTCTCCGTTCGTTTGTCGCTCAATGAGATCGATATGCAACGATCTTAACTGGCTCACTGGTACTGGACTGTCGCATGCCTGACAATCCATCGGCCCTAGTGCATCCATTACGCTTCTGGCTTGGCGGTCAAAGGCGGATGACGCACCGGTCAAAGCGTTCCTTGAGCATCACCCAATCGCCCATAAAGCTGTAAAGCGGGTATTGAAGGGTGGCGGGTCCTGTTTTTTTTCGAAAAAGAAGTGGACCGCCCAGGCAAAGGCCATACCGGCGCACGGGTAGTTGCCGCACCACCACAGCTTTGGGTCAGCAGCACGGTCGCGAGGATGCTGAGCCAGGAAGGCTGCCAATTAGTGCAGCCGCGGCTGGTTAGCGTTGGCCGTGTTTCGCTCAGGTAATAGGGATAGAACTCGGCGAAACGAAATGAAATTTGGGGTATGAGGTGTCTGCGTGGCGGCATTGTGCTTTCAGCCATGATGTTTCTCCCGTAACTGGGTTATTATCGAAGTATAGAGTAGCCAGTAACTTTGCACCCAACCTATGACGGGGTGCCCAAAGCATAGTTTTCGCAGATAATTGTTCGCAGGTAGAGTCAGCGATGAGTGCTGTTGTATTGGCGCTGATCGACTAAATTAATAGAGCGCAGATCTCTGTGACTGCGCCCAGGAGGAGGTCTATGTCCTACCCTGAACGCACTACCTCATTCCAGCTGGGCCACGGCGATGTCCAGGCGCTGGAATTGAAGGTTCTGCGCAAGCGGCTGATTTCTGTTCGGCCATCTGAGGGCTGGAATATTGCGCTCCTGTCTGACCCGGATCGCGCCTTCCCTCAGGACTCAGGTGCAACCCGGCTGTGGCGGCAGCGGGCAGTGAGCTTGTCGGGGCAACCCGGCGATTAAATTTAGAGGAGGGGCCTTTGCGGTGGGCAAGGTGATCCCCGCCCGGCGCATTTCAATGTGTTGGGCTCTCGCTGTTATCAAGCAAAACGCTCGAAGGGAAGCCTTGCCCGGTTGGTTGCGCTTACCAACCGGATTATTGGCGAGGGGCCTCTGACATGGCCCTGCTTGGCAAACTCCGGACAGCTATGTTACTGGAGTTTGCCAGATTCATGGCGGACACGCTGCCCGGCACCGACTCAGGAGCCATGATGCAGCGCTGGCATATCTACTGGCATTTCTTCCGCTGGATGACCGGCGAACACCTGACCCCGCAACGGCGTCGGCTTCGCCTATGCACAACCCCCAGCGACATCAGCGCTTACGAAAGCCATGTTCGTTGCCCTCTGTTCATTTTCCAGGCCGCGCTTACAGTACGAGTTCTCGCGTCAGATGATGGACAGCCCCTCTGCGCTACCGGCAACGAACTCTGTTCGCAATTGCATGATCAGTTTGCCGTGTGAATACCTGGCACGCTAGTTGAGCAAACCGGGTGACCCATCAGAGCGCGTCAACGGTCCATGTGCCGGCATTTGCCGCAGGGTTGAGCCGAAGCGCCAGGCTGTTTGCCAGCTGGCGCACGACTGCGCATGGTTACGCGCACCCTGCAGCGACGCTCCAGGATGACGGGGAACACCAGCTTCCAGCAACTTGCTGGATGAAACGCGGCGTGAACTCGCCATGCAGTTTCCTGCGTCAGAAGCGCATGACCCTCTTGGAGATCGCTTACTTGCTCGGTTTCGCCGGACCCAGTAACTTTTTTTCGAGCATTTCAAACGCTGGTTTGGGTATTGCCGCCAGGGCAGTTTTCGCGAGCAACTGATGCATCGCAGTTCGAGACGGAGAGCATTTGATGGATTTGCACTTTGAAGCCTTGCCATGCCGTGTGTCAGTGCCTTAGGATTGGTCGCCGGGGCCACATTGGAGAGCAGCAGGCGCTGTTCAAGGCCGCCCTGCGGGCCCCGATCATGCCTGGGTTGGCGCCCCTGGCGCTTTCTGGTCATTCACGGGGCTGGCCCGGGCTTGAGGCATTGGGTTGATGTTTTTTTGCCGAGGGCGGATTGGCGTACGCCCGATATGATCAAGAGGCACTCAACACGAGTCGGCAGCTTCCGCTTCGCGCGCCGCTGATAGTAGGCGCCATCAGTTGTCATCATGCGCATAGACAGGTGCCGGTCTTGGAGCAGGATTCTTTCTGCGCGCGGCCGTCAGCAACATGCTGGTTGCGCGATTGCCATGGGCATAGGCGCTGTATGGGTACCGGCTACCTGGCCTATCACCAGCGTGGGTAGGCGCGCACTGGGAGATTGGGTGAACACGAACAGTGCGTCGCTTTGTCTATCTGGGCCAGCCCGCAGGGCAATATCAAAGCGGCTAGCCGGAGCTTATCCAAGGACTTTTCAAGAGCTTGCGGAATTAGAATCTGCGCTTTATAGGGCGCCCAGATCGCTGCGGCTGAATGTCAGGCTGCAGCCATGCATCGGCAATTAGCGCGCCTGGATATCTGGCCAGACCCAGACGTGACCGCTATCCCCGGCTGCCCGGGCAAAGCGCAGGAAGGGTTCCCCCAGCCGTGACAGGCCACTGTTCAGCAACGCCAGGGCCCTGGTCCTCAAACACTGATGAGCATGGTCACGATGCGTCGCCAAGGCTGATTCTGACACCCCTTCGGGCGGGGAAAAGCGCAGCGGCATTGCGCAATAGATGTTCCACAGCGCATTGCGCAGCTGCTCTGGCCAGCCTGTTCAGTTTCTGCTTGTTTGTGCTTGCCTCCATTACAAACTTGCTGCGTATCCCGGCAACAAACTGGTTGTCTTCGGACTACTTCAGCGACAAGGGTCGAGTTCAAAAACGGCAAGGGTGGATATCCTGTACGTCCGGCCGGCTCAGCGTCAGGATGTCCTCTATGAGCAGGTCCAGGCGGGTTGCATTCGCGGTCAGGCGCAGCCATAAAGGATCGTCGACGGGCGAGTCCTGTTGCTGCGAGCGCAGGCCAACCCGGACGCGCCAGAGGGGAGCGCAGTTCATGGGAGATATCGCGATCAGTTGCGCGTGACTGTCATAGCAGATTCCTGAACGCGTTGCCGGCCATGCGGACAAAATGCCGCGAAAGGTCGCCGACTCATCCGCGCCTTCGCCCGGATTACGCTCAAGTTTTTCCGCTCGAAAAACTGAGCTTGGGGCCAAGGATTGCGACGGCCAGCCAAGCTTGGGCGCAGGGGATTGGTCAGATAGCGGCTCAAAACAGGCTGAGCAGCCCATTAAAGCCAATGGCCATGCGACGTTCAGGATCAGCGCCCAAACGGGTCGTGCGCCGCCAGTTGAACCATTTTCATCACGGGGTACAAATAAGCTCAGGTGATAGTCGCCATCGGCAGGTAGCCAATCCAGTTGGAATAGACGCCGTGGCCAGATATCTCTCGGACTCGATGTCGAGAGGGGGCGGCTGCTGAAATATGGGTCGCCGTGGCAGTGTGCGGGAAGGCAGGGCGGCCTTCGGTTCGAGAGTTGAGCGCGGCAAGCGGTTATGTTCTTGGCGGTTTTCAGCCAGTCCTGAGCGCCGCAGCACCCTGGGCTTCATAGCGATTGACCAACTGTTGATTTCAAAATCCTTGAGCTGGGAGATGAAATTGCAGCAGGAAAGCCGTCTGCTGCAATGCCGGCTGGACAAGAAAGCCCGAAACACGACCAGCAAAGTGGGCTAGCCAGGGAATGGCGAAGACTTTCGCAGAACAGGCGCATGGGGTTTTAGTTAACTACCCTGGGCTTTATTCACCTTGCTTCTTCTTGCCGTCTTTCAGCGCTCGCCATTTTCTTCGCGCTTTTGCTCGGGCATTTCGGCCAGCTGGCTTGCTGGTCCGCATTTCAGCAAACGGCAATTGACCTCGTTCTTGTGACTGCTCACGCAGGGCACGGGTATGCTCGCCGTGGGTTTCATGATCGCTTTCAGTTGGGTCTGCTGCGCTCGCGTGCTCAGTCCAGAGGTTTTTGTCATGTGCTGCATGTATTTCTCATGACGGTCGCCTGCTTTGCGTGATCGTCAGCGAGCAATGCGCCGGAAAAACCAGTGCGATCACCATTACGGTAAGCAGTAGGGTCTTTTCTGGGTAACTCCTGTTTCAATGGCTGACCTGAGTATTCAGGCCGTTGATGAAGATTCTAGGGGTTTTGTCACGTAACTGGGGCTGGTAGTGGGTAAAGACTGTGTAAGGGTCAAACTACTGTTACAGATAGCGCCGCGCCCACGCAGAGCCTGAATCCGGACTGCGTCCCATCGGGATGCGGCCCCAGCTGGCCGCAGGTTGCTCAAAATGACTGTCCAGGCTGCGCGTAACGGCCCCAGGGCCTTCCCCTAACGCCGGCGCGAAAGGCTCTGACGCTCCACAAGCTGACCAGGCTTTTCAAGCAATGCGCGGGAAGTATTTCAGCACCTCGCTTTGCGTCAAAGGCAGCAAATTCTCTTCCCGCCAGGGCCATCGGCTATCACATATCCAGGCGGATTGTCCCCGACCATAGAAGGGGCTGTTGCCCAGCGGTTTGCCCTGGCTTCGATCGCAGCAGCGCGCGCCAAGGCGGGCAACCAGCTCGCGACGGGTCACAGGGCTTGGGCAGGTAAATCATTCTGCGCCCAAGCTCCAGCCCAAGATGCGGTTTCATGGCTCGCCGGGCGCTGAGCATCAGCAGGGCGTGTATTGCCAGTTCTGCCTCAGGTTACGCAAGCACTCCAGGGCCAATTCATGCCCGCAGCCATGACATCCAGAATAATGGCTTTGAAACTGCCCTGCAGCCGTTTCAAGCCGCTGGCGCCATCATGTGCGCAACTCAGTTCAAAAGACTTCAAGCCGCTAGCAGTCTACCACAGCGCGCACAGCTTCCTTGGTCATCGTCGATATCAGTATGGCGTTTGTCGTCAATTGCAGCCGACTCATTACGTTTGCGTGCGGCGGGCCCATGCTGGCCAGGAAAAAGCCGATGGACAGACTTGCCAGAACCGTGCCCCGCATGATGACCACTCCCATTGACGCTGCGCTTCAGCAGCCGCTGGCTTCGACGTCAGCTTTGCGCCTGGCTGTCGAGCAGGCTCCCGACTTTTCTGTTGCCAGGCGTTCGAGCAGTTCGCTGTCAGTGCCCTGTAGCCAACTGATCCGCCAGGCGCTGACTTCAGCCCTCAACCTGGCCAGTTCGGCGCTGCAAGCGTGCCGATATCCGTACTGGCCGGATTTGGCGGTGCGGGCACTTGCGTTGCGGGCGGCCGCTGGGCCACGCGCCAGGCCGGCTTGAACCCAGGCAGAACGAATAAAAGTCAGAACTTACTATGGAGCGGGGCATCCAGAATCCTGGCTCAAGCCGAAAACGCGTTTGGAACGGTTTTGATCCGCGACGTCAGCATAGACGCCAGGCGGCCACGTAGGGGTCGCCTCTGCCCAGGTACGCGCGTCAGCAAGCGAGCTGACCGGCTTACATTCGGTGCCGGATTAAAGCCGGCAGCACCTGGATAAGCCGATCTCAATTTGGCCGGATGTGGGCCCGCCAGATACAAGGCCGGCCGGCGCTCTGCATGGCATTCAAAGCGGCTCGCATGGAAGCGGGCGAGCGGCTTATGCGCGCTTCGAGTGAGTCAGCCGTTACATCAGTGGCCATTGATCGCGAATAGCATATTGAGTCTTGTCCGTTTTACAAAGTGGTTGCAAATACAGAAACTTATGCCAATGGCACTAGGTGTTGTCAGCGTACAGGGCGGCATCAATAGTGAAAATTCTTTTTCAGTGGGCCTGTTTTGATAGCTGATCTGCCACCATGCACAGTACCGCTTCCGACGGCTTCGCTTTGATCCGCAGGCGCTTAATGCAGCGGGCGCGGGGCGGGTGTAGAACTGATTGCATGGACCGATTCGATTGATTTGCCTCGACGGCTTGCCGGCGGGCCGCGCAGACAGCGCAGGCACTAGGTTATGCGCTGGGTCACCGTGTCGAGTTGTCCCGCCAGTGGCATGGCCACACATTCATGTTGCTTGGGGCTATGGCTTCGATCTGATTCACCCGAGTTCGTCCGATGCTATTGCAGCGGTCAAGCTGGGCGATGGCACACGCGCTGAGAGTCGACAAGCGACCTGTAGAGGGCAAAAAATTAGCCGGGCGCATTGGCGGGCGCACATGGCCGGTGCAGGCCCGCAGCGAGGCAAGTGATAATTGGTAGCAGCCGCCCGCACGTCCGGCATTTGCCGACTTGGATGGTTCAGCAAGCCATGTGCGTGATCGCGCCGAGGGCGTTCGCAAATGGCTGGGTGCAGCAAGCTTGGCGACAATTCAAACAGGCACTGGCCCGAGCTGCCCGAAAGTAGTGGAGCAGATTACGGCGCCGCTGGTGGCATGGCGGTCATGGGCGCATCCCTGGCATACGGATTTACCCGCGCGCGGGTCAGCGTCTCTGAAGGAAATTTTGCGCTGGCAGGGGGCGGCGGTATCGAAGTCGTCAAATGGGCAGCAGCCGGTCGAGCAGGTCGCCTACCTCGGGCAAAGCTGTGCCAGGAGAATGGCTTTCTTTTGCCAGTTGTTGCGCAGTGAATTTCACCACCGGATTCACCCGCGATGGCGTTGGGCAAAATACGCGATTTGCCGCCCGATTTGTGAGCGGTTGTGGAACGACCCGGTAATTTAATCGCTAAACTACCATGTGCACTCTGGGTCAGGGACCCGTCTCGCGACCTGCTACCAGAACAACAGAGGATACCAGCGTGAGCCATATTTTCATATCATCCGGAAAATCCCAGGCGCGGGCTTTGATTCGCCAGGCTGTCGAGATTATTCGCCAAGGCGGGGTAATCGCTTATCCGACCGACTCGGCTATGCGCTGGGCAGCCTCTGGGGGACAAGATTGCCTGGAGCGTATTCGCGGCTGCGCAATGGACGACAAGCACAACTTTACTCTCGTGCTGCGCGATCTTTCCGAGCTGGGTTGTTTACGCCAAGGTCAACAATCCACCTTCAGACTGCTCAAGGGCCAAACGCGGGGCACGTACACCTTTATCCTGCACGCTGACCACCGAAGGTGCGGCGCGCTTGCTGCACCCAAAAGCTGGCGCGACCATTGGGCCTGCCGCATCCCCCAGCATCCAGATCACGCTGGCATTACTCGAGGCGTTGGGCGAACCCTGATGAGCGTTACCTTGATTGATGCCCTGAGGGACAACTGCCGCTTACCGATCCCGAGATGATTCGTGGACCGCATCGGCAAGCAACTGGACCTGATCATCTATGGTGGCGCCTTGTAATATCGAGCCACAACAGTGGTCAGTCTGCTGGGAGGAATCAGCCCGAGAATTCAGCGTTGGGTCTGGGCAATCCCGGCCCGTTTTGGCCGGTAGCCGCAGCGAGTGATTGAACGGGCGCGAGTCTTTTCGCCAAAAGCATTGGTATAATGCGCGAATTCACATTATCCATTACCTAGTTATTTCAGGAGTCCCTTTTGAGTTCGTTGATTCACAGCGTCGCCGTATTGTCAGGCATGCGTCCACAGGGCGTCTGCACTTGGGCCACTTACACGGAGGTGTTGAAAAACCTGGGCAAGCTGCAGCACGGAATATGAGTGCTTATTTCTTTTGCCGCTGACTGGCACGCGACTGACACCCATTACGAGACGCCGGAAACATCCGAAGCAGGAACGTCTGGGAATGCTGATTCGGATGGGCTGGGCGGCGGGCGTTGAGTAGCGGTTCCTTCGACGCTGTTTATCCAGTGCACAGGTTGCCGGAACCACGCGAACTGCACCTGTTGTTGTCCGATTGAGTGACGCCAGTCAGCTGGTTTGGAGCGGGTGCCAACTTTTACAAGCGACCAGCAGGAAAAAGCTCCGCGACCTGGATCTGGCCACTTATTGGTTTTCTGGATTATCCGCTGCTGCAAGCGCGAATCCTGATGTATCGCGCCGGGGCTTTGTGCCTGTAGGCGCCGACAGGTCGCCCACGTTCGGGAAATCACCCGCATGAGGTCGCGCAGCGAATTACAACCATCTATTATGGCAAGGAGCCGGTATTCGAAAGAGAAAGGCGAGGCGGCTGTACACAAGATGGGCAAGAAAAGCCGCCAGTTGTACAAAGCAAGCTGCCGCAAGACCTATCAGGAACAGGGTGACGGCGAAGCGCTTGGATACGCAAGAGCCGCTGTTGAAAGGAGCAAAGCAAAGGAACATCACTCTGGGAGACAAGGAGCGGCTGTTTGGTTATCTGGAGGGGTGGCGGCAAAGTGATTCTGCCCGAACAGCCCCAGGCCGTTGCTTGACCCCGGGATTCGAAGATGCCGGGTGGGATACGGCCAGAAAATGTCCAAGTCCCTACGCGAATTACATCACCCTTCGCCGGATACTACCGAGGGCGGTAGACCAGAAGATCCGCCGCATTGGCCTACCGACCCGCCGCGTGTTCGGGCGCACCGACCCGGGCGAGCCGGCAAAGTTGCCCGGTCTATCAGTTGCACCAGGTTTACATCTTGATCAGGCACGCACGGAATGGGGTTACAGCAGGGCTGCCGCAGTGCTGGTGTAGTTGGCTGTCTGGAGTGCAAAAACAGCCGGGTGATTTTATGCGGTGTCTGCTGAGCTGTCGCCGATTCAGGAGCGTCGCGGGCGGCAAAACTTCGAAAAGCAAACCCCGATGCAGTTGGGCGTTCGATTCTCAATGAGGGCCGCAGAACGCGCCCGTGAGGCAGCGCGCGACACCCTGATCCGAGTGCGGAAGGTCAATGGGCCTCTGCGAAAGCTACGCCAATAATTCCCATGGCCAAATAGGCCGATGAGCCAGCAGAGCCCACCCGAGTTGATTTCGGTCGATCAGGCCCATAGCGCTTGCCATCGGCGGTGGGCCTTGGATCTGCCAGCAGGGGGGAAAAATGCTATGCCATGGGTCTACGGCCAAGGCGGTCAACCAGATTTCCTCAGGGGAACCTGTATATCCCGCCGGAGGACTCTTGGAAGTTTTTTCTCGAAGGCTTTCGAGGGTTCCCCTGGGACCTGTTTGCTCGTTCCTGAATCCGTAAGGCAGGAATAAAATCGATTATATCTGGAATATTTCCCGGTCGCCCGATATTAACCAAAAGCAGTACATGGGTTATATCGAGCTGATGACCGGTTGGTGCGCTGGAGGCTGGCGGGCCGAGTACTGGTGTTATGATGGCGGCCATGGCTTCGCCCGAGATTCAATCCCGCCTGTTGCTGCCCCGGCAACCCAGGGAAGGACGAAGGACGAGGGAGCCCCCAACGGACCCCCCCGTGCCGAACTTGAATTCGGGCCGGGGTTGCAGGAATACGAGGCGGTTCAAAAAACCCAGGCGGGGGCGGGGGGGGAAAAGAGATTCGGGGATTTTAAGGGGGCCTTTTTCCTTTCCCGGCGGGGGGTCGGGGTTCCGTTGGAAACCTTAAAAATCCTTTTTTTTTCTCTCCCCTTGTGAG
>Ga0163217_1060322_pt1 | contig 16099 bp, 21 predicted proteins | sample SynspAceP_FD_185933 | JGI IMG/M metagenome (GOLD analysis project Ga0163217, IMG submission 185933) | Saline lake microbial communities from Ace Lake in Antarctica - Synechococcus sp. Ace-P (PacBio error correction) | ecosystem: Environmental > Aquatic > Non-marine Saline and Alkaline > Saline ... | reverse complement strand
CTTGGACCTATGACGGGCGCGAAGAAACAGCTCCGTCTGCTGCCACATCAAGCCTTGTTCCCTGATGACGGGCCGAGCCTGTTGCTTGCTCATTTTGCGGCATATGTTCTTGCTGATCCGGGTCGCTCAACGGGTGTCCCCGGCGTTGTCCGCCATGCTGGGTCGCGCGCATTGAGGATTACGGCACCGCTGGCTTGGGCCGGACATCGCTGGACTCCCGCGATTATGCTGGCTGAAGAACGGGTTATTCGTCAGTCCCGCGTATGGCAAACCTGTCGCTCGCATGGGGCAATATGTCTTTGCCCGCGCGATGTATTAAAACGCCGCGCCTTATTTCTTCGTTGATGGGCGATCCGTCCCAAAGCCTATTCCCGAAGGGTTTACCCGGACAATCCGGCCTATGCTTGCGACGTGCGCGCTATCAGGATATCCTTCCGCGCCTTGCTCGAAGGCCCGACGCCCAAAGCAATCATTGATAAGACGCCGTGAAAACCGACTGCGTTGGGACGCTTCACGCCTTGGGGTATGGCAACTGATCAAACAATTAGAAAGCCCGCCGCTATGTTCACTCTATCGCGATTATCGCCTTTGCTCTGCCCGCGCCTTCACCGGTGGCGTTGCGTGTCCAAGCATTCTCGGCCTGCTGGACCCTTCAATTATGGCGGGTCGGCCCAACTGTTGAAGGTTGGCACATTTTTATCGAAGCGAGCCAGCTCCTCGCCTATGCGGACCGGGACCGTTATGGTCGGTGACCCTGACTTTTGTCACCGTTTTCCCGTGAATGATATGCTAGATCGAGGCTATTCTTGCGGGTCGGTCTGGGTTGATCAAACCAAATGCAACGCTTGCAACTTTACCCGCCTGGGCAAACCTTCGGGCCCCGGCCGAGAAGACGCCACGGGCGGAGAGTACCTGGGAACATCCCATTTTCACCATTGTTTGATCGTGACGTTTGTTCGTCTCAATGACGGCGACGGTTTGAATCCGCATTTCGGCTCTCAACGCATGGTCGGTGGTTTTAGTGGCTCAAACAAATGAACTGACCAGACTTTTCTTCCCGGGGGGGTTTTTTTTTCCCCAAAAACCCCCCCCCCCGATGATTGAAGGTCGCCTCGTTGCTAACCGGGTGCAGCCTTGGCAAAGCGGGCCCCGTCCTCCATGGGCCCCGCATATTGTGTTTCGCACCGTACGGGTCCCTCGCTTCACAACGGCTCACCCGGGGGCAATTTCAATCCTCGCTATACGGCTAAAAACCATTGTCAGGTTTTGATCGATTGGAAATCTGTCGCACAGGAATCCATAGAATTTGGCCCAACGTTATCGCGCGAAACGGCACCGTTCAGGTTGGAAGCGGAAAGATCTGCCTGATGAAGATACAGGACGAAATTCCAGCGCGCAGGCCCAGCCAAAGATTCGGCCTGCCTTCGGACCTTATTGAGGGGCTAGAAGCGATGGGCCATATGTGGTGCGGTCGCGCGGCGAAATTAGCGGTTCTTCACATCATTCGTGGCTGCCAGCGGCACATTGGAAGGCGCAGCCGATCCGCGCCGTTGAAGGCACGGCCGTCGCTGTCGCTCAAAGCATTGAGCCGGGGTCTTCTGTTAGGGGAGGCCGAGGAAATAAAGGTGGTTCCCATCCGGGCCGGGTCTCTTAGTTAATCTAAAGGGACCCGGCCCATTTCTTTCGCCAACTCTTTGGATATTTGATAAGCCCAAGGCCGCGTGCTGCCTTCGCTGTTGACCGCGGCGTAAATGGGCTAGGAACAGCCGGTCTTCGACACTGTCCGCAGACCCGGACCATTTATCCTGAATTCTTGTGAGGACGGTATCGGCCATAATATCGGCTGGAAAATTCTACTCGGCCATTTGACTGACCCATCATGGCCTGAGCCGCATTAACGCGTCAGATTGGACCCAAATACCGATGTAGCTTGTTCGGGTCGGCGAAAATCCCAGACGGTTCGCGGACCAATGCGGTTGCTGATCCAGACGCGCGCGGAAGGCACGCGGCAAATCGACTTGAACCTCAGCGACGATTACGGCCCAGCTGGAGTTGGCTTCAGAACCGGTTTCTGGTTCTCGGGCTGACGAATTATTCCAGAACCTCTTCGGTCAGGAACCGGACACCGCGCTCCACAGTCCGGGGTTAACCGCTCGCCCATCTCGGCGAGTTTTGGATCCTCATGCATCGACAGCCGATCCGCCATAAGCAGGGCTGTAGAAGGACGGTTTCGCAGAATCGTTGATTGATCTTGCCGTGACAGAGAGAACCAGCGAGGGCCAGGCCGCTCTCTTTGACGAAAGGCAGATCGCAGCGATTTGTTTCACTTCGTGGAACTCACGTTGCAATTGTTCCAATTTTCATCGCCTCGATCTTGACGGCGGCTCAGCCGCGGCGACGCTTTTTTCTGGGGCTTCACGAAAAGGCCGTCATATCCGTCGGCAAGACGTTGCACGCGGCCGTACAATTAAGCGCGCATCGACAGATAGATTTGAGCCCCCGACCTATTATTAGGCAAACTCAGCAAAGAGAATGCTCCCGCAATAAGCGCCGCAAAATCTGCACCATGGCGGCGGGCAAAGGACCAGCATTTCCAGCCGGTCCTGTTCCAAGCGATGGGGGGATGGCCGACGATCAGGCGTAGATATCCCGTCAACCGCGCGCAAAGAAATCCATTGCGGTTGCAAAGAAATTGGGCAGGCCGGCCCCTGATTTCGTAAGATCGGCGTGTGGCGATTGATCCGGGCCTGTGGGGTCACCTAGGATTAATAGGGTTTGCCCATTCTGAAACGCGGCGAGGAAATCAGCACCGTCTGCATCATGAATTGCTGTGCGAGCATTTCTGATTGCCTCGCGAGAGGGTTCTTTCAGCAGTTCTGATCATCAAGGCTTCGCGATCCAACCCGGCGGAACCGGGCTGCGCCATCTCAAGTCCCTCCTGACGGAAGAGGCGATCGATGGCACGAACAGCAGTGTTTTCCGCCAGCAGCACAAAGCGAAGTCAGCAACAAGCAGTCGAGCTGAGAGAGAGCGTCTGAGAGCAGAAAAAGGCGGCGCACAAAAAATCAGTTAAAAGAAAAAGGCGCGCCCGGCAAGGGCGCGCCTGTAAAAAACGTGATTGTATGTTTAGGACGGTCCCTAAACGGGGGCGTTTGCGTGACGTGGGGTTGCCGCGGCCGATGCTGATCATCTTGCCCGATGAATTCCGGACGGCGCAGGGTTGCGTAAAGCGACCATGGAATGGGCCGTTGCAATAGGCGCTCGTCTGGATCCGTAACGCGTCACAGAACCGAAACTTCGTCGGTGTCGGATCACAATGGCGGAATTTGCACATTATGATCCGTCAAGCGTGTAGGATCGTTGCGTAGCTCCCATCTTTTTAATGCCTTGCGCTTCAAACGGCGGCTGGTTGAGGCGGGGGTTAGCGATGGACGGTTGCCGCTTGGCTTTTTGCTGACGGCGGATGACTTGGCCGTTCGTTCGTGCAGGTTTGGGGTTTCGGTGCAGGGACGGCGGCGCGGGACTGAACTTTTAGGCAGGCTTAGGCCGGCTTGGTTTAGCCCGAACCTTGACAGCCGAGGACGGTGAAAACCTTGCCGATCACGGCATTGCGGGTCCGCCGCTAATTGTTTGGCGATTCTGTGAACAGAGAGGCCATCGGCCAAGGTTTGCTTAATGTTGCGACGCGGTCTTCGGTCAAGCCATGAACGATCTCCTTCGGTTTGCGGGGCGGGCTCTGAATGAATTCAGCCCGCACACCATATGTAGTTGTCTAAGTCACAAATCTTGTAGCAGCCCTGCCGAAAACCACAAAATATAGCGGCCTCCTATTCCACCAAGAATCAATATATTGTGCAGCTTCTCACAGCTTACGCTTTGGACAAGCGAGGCCGCTCCGGTTTAAAGGCGGTCTATGCTTGAACCAACTTGCCCGACAGCCCGCCACCTCGGCCGATCAATTGGATGGGGGCCTGCGGACCCTTAATTTTATGAAGGAAAGTGCGGCGCTTCGAGCGGGTTGGGCGCAGGACACTGCTAGCGCCGATTATTTCCAACCCTGCTTTATTATGACGGTTTTTCGTTGCTAGCCTTTTTTCGGCGGCTCCGTCCTGATCTCAAAGCTTCATGGCCTTTCTTGCCCCGGGTCTTGTTATGCTCGGCATTCTCATATGCAGCCGCATTTCCAGTAGCTCGATCATTGACGCGGTAAGGGATGAATGGGGTCAATCACCGATGTGTTGATGCCGCCGCCTCTCCGACTGAGGCTGGCTTTGGGCTGGATTGGCGGTGCAGCCACACGCGGGCGTGCTCGTGGCGATGCGACCGCGCTGGCGCTCTCCATTTTTCACGCCCCCTTATTCCGACCCTGTCTGGGGCCGTGCTTTACTTCGGTCTTCTGCCGCGGGTCATGAGGCGCAATGTAGCGTTTTGTCGGGTATTTGGGCGGAGAAATTCGACCAGCTCGCCGTTCGTCAATTCAGTTCATTATTTGCCGCTCTCCTTCTTGTCCCGGGCACCTTTCTACAAGATCGATGTCTTGCCGGGCATTTTCCAAGGACCTCACAAGGGCAACCCGCTCTTCTATCTTATCGATGGATTTCCGCTACGGGATTACGGGCGAAGCGGACGGAATCTCCCTCATAGGGGTTGTCTTTTACGCTGCCTTTGGAAAGTATCGGCTCCTGTTCTTTACCGTCTTGTGGTGCCTTTCGGCGGCAGGCGTGGCGGATCATATCCTGACCAAAGCAGGAGGCCAATAAATCATGGCCAAAGGCAAACCACCTTTTCGATTGTTACAATCCCCCCGACATTACGTTTGAGCGCGGCCGATGGGCGCCCTATCTCTATACGGATAAGGGCGAGCGCTAATCTCGACTTCATCGCCGGCATTGCGGGTCCAAACTCACTCGGTCCACGCGCCGGAAAGACGTCCACTGAAGCGGTCACAGAACAAATGGGCAAGTCTGGCACCTGTCCAATATTTGTTCAAAATTCCGCGGCCAGGAAGCGCTGGCAAACGCTATTGCGACGCCCTGCCATGGGCGGACAAGTTTTTCTTTCAGAATTCAGGCACCAGAAAGCCTAGAGCTCGCAATGAAGACGGGCGCGGCGTTTCAATATGGCGAAGGTCGCCCCTGAAAACGCGTTGATATTATCGCTTTTGGCGGTGCTTTTCATGGCCGTTCCTTTGCGGCGATCAATGCGGCTGGTAATCCAAAAATATTCTTGAAGCGGTTTGGGCCGCGCCTGCCGGGCTTTATAAAACCTGCGTTTGGCGTCATGATGCGTTGAAGGAAGCTGTCGTCCAAACCACGGCGGCTATTTCTTGTCGAGGCCTGTTTCAAGCGAAGGCCGGCGTTCGGGAACGCCTGCGCCGGAATGTCTGCGCGGTTTACGGGAGCTTTGCGACGAGAACGAGCCTTGCTGATCTATGATGAAGTCAATGCGGCGCATCCCGGACAGGGCGACTTTTTCGCACACCAATGGCGTCGAAAGGCGGAGAAGCTTACATCATGGCTGTGGCCAAAAGGTTGTCGGCGGCGGTTTCCCGCTCGCGCGCTGTGATTGCAACTGAGGAAGGCCGCCAAACAACATTGGTGCCCGGCACACATGGCACGACCTATGGCGGCAAACTCCGCTCGCTATGGCGGCCGGTATTGCTGTGTTGATTCGGATCAGTCAGCCGGAATTTCTCGAAACATCGTGCGCGATATTCGAAACAAAGTTCCGTTCAGGGCGCTTGCAGGTCTGAAAGATGAGTTTCCCGATCTTGATCGAGGATGTGCGCGTAAGGGCTTGCTGATTGTCTTAAAATTGCGGGTGGACGGTGACAATCTGAAAGCCAAAACATTCCACTTGAACCATAAAAACTGATGGTTGGGCACGGCGGCGAATGATGCTGCGCATGGCGCCGCCCCCTCGTGATCAGCGAGACGGAAGTTTCGCGAGGCGATGGACACACTTCAGAACCGTTTGCGAGAATATGAGCGAATAGGGTGGTTTTTGCGTTACAGATAAAGAAAAGCCCCAATTTGGCGGGCTTTTTATTGTGTTTGAAATGCGCCTTTTAAGCTGACTAATTCGACCCTGTTTTTTGGCGCGGGCGCCATCATTTCTTCGCGGACACATGCCAGCGATAGTTTCAGGAATATCGAGCATGTATTGCATAGCCCCCGTCTTGGGTCATGTTCGGCCAGGATCTTGCGCGCGAATGGGAAGAGGATGCGCGGGCAATTCGATCATCATCAAGCGCTGGATTTGCTCCATGTCGACATTCTGGTCTGGAACAGACCCGCATTAATCTAGGCTCGGCGATAAAGGACCGTCGTCTCGCCGCGCATTCGCTTTGCGGCCTTGATCAGGATGCTGACCTCGATGGTGTTTATTTCGCTGACTGCCGACCAAATGCGTAAAAATCGATGGCGGACCTTCGGGCTGGGGCTGGCTGGCCGCAAATGAGTCCGGCGCGTTTGGGATCTCGAGCTCAATATCTTTGGACGTATTGTAGCCAGGCACATTCACCATCCGGCTCACCAACAGCGTCCGCTGTAGGCTCCGGCCGCTGCGGCATACGTCTACAGGGGCTTCACCTGGGACGGGTCCTAGGGCATCTTCAAGGGCGATATTCAGGCTGCTTCGTTCAAACAGCCTTGGTTCCTTCGGCTTTGGTTCTATTCGCGTTTTGGTTTTTTGGGCGTTTTCGCCATGATGCGTCTCCGCAGCTCTATCGTGTTGACGGGTTGAAACGAATTGTCGCGCGCCCCGTATCACGGCGTGGAAGGGTGCGGCGCCAAACGCCCAGATGCGCTTAATGATCGCATTTGATTTGCATGGAAATGGTCGGCTTACAAAAGCGGCTCGCGGCGTTCCCTATATACCGCTTAATGTTTGAAAGTCGTTCTCTACGCCGCAAATCGCCGCTGTTGATCTGTTGTGGCCTTCTATTACGGTTGTTGGGTAAGTCGGTGGGCGAGGCCCAGACGATGCGTTTAAAACCCAAAGAGGGACGCCTTCGGAATCCGGACGCCGCCTGCCCGAGACGGAGAGCTTAGGCTTGGTCTCTGATGAGGCTATCGAGACGAAAATGCCTTGGCGCCAATTTTTGCGCGGGCCGAACCCGATTTCTCTCCCCCCCGCCCGGTTATTTGACGCGGGCAAAGACAGCCTTGCGATGATTGAGTGCTTTGCCTCCGGTGATTCGCGATTACGTGCGGCGGACCTGTTGGAGTGACGATGTCTATGACGTTCTATGATGCTGGCTATTCACAAAACGCGATGCGCAATCCCTTGACACAGGTCACCGACCTCGTCGATTGCGGACGGGCCAGATTCCAAAAGCGCCCGGATTGAAGACGGCACGGCCTATATTCGGGTTTTGTAATGAAGCCGACATCGCCTCTGCTCTGGCGTGATGCTTGAGGGTGAGTTGGTCGAGGGGATCGGAACACGCTGGCCATCGATTCTGAAATATTGGACATTTGAGCGCATAAAGGCTCAAGAGATCCGGCTTGGCGGCCTATCCGATGTCGAGCCATCAGAGGGAAGAATGCTCTGCCCGCTGACCCGACGGCCCGATACGTCCGCACCTGACGCCGAGACATAAGCGTTTTCGCCTACGGAGTGCTCGCGCCGCGTTGAGCCTATGTGTGGCGCTGACCCTGTCAGCCTGTGCGACGACAAAAGGGCCCGGGACTTGAGCTTGATCCAGACCGGATCGTGATTGCCGAGCCCGTTTTCCGGTTGCTCGCTGCACCGCCCTTATTCCGCTCCGGCCGCCCGCGCCGAGTGAGCCACCACCGAGCCATCGTCGAAGCCCCGATTGTGAGACCCGAACGACTTGTTTCGCGACCTTATCGGTTGGGGCGGACGCTGATCATGAACCCGTTAGAAGCGTTTCAGCGCAGTTGTGATTCCATGTTACAAGCGGATTCCGGACGCGCCGCTTAATCGCAAACCTGCCGCATTATGGATCCTATTGGTGACTTGGGCCGAAGGCCTGTGAGGCGGCTCCACATGCCACAAATGCGCGGGCCGTTTTCGAATCCTTATTCACACCCGTGGTCTTTGTCGTACAGAGGGAGTCGATGAGCGGTCTACTGACGGCTATTATGAGCATCGGAAGTCGCGTTCGGCTCGACCCCGACGCGATTTTCTCCGGACCCATATTGGCGCGTTCCCCAAATCCAAAAAAAGTGCAGCGCTCTGCCACGCGGCTAAAACTTGCGTCCGGAAAGTTTCGCGGAGGATTGCCTTATGGCCGCCCATGATGTCTTCTTTCTGCAAGTCCAAGGCTCAGGGTCCGTCTGCGCTATGCTGATGGCCGTGTCTTGCGCGCAGCTTATGCCGGAAACAATGGACGGCCATACCGGTCTTATTGTCCGGGTCTCTGATTCCAACGCGGAGATTTGAGGCCGTGGAGACCCATCGGCGAAACGGCAACATCGAAAGCTCTGGATGGCTGATGTCGGGCCAGAAAAAACGCGCGACCTGATGAACGAAAATCCGCGCTATAATCTTCTTCCTGAACAGGCCAATCGCGCCGGGCGATGGGCCACGGCGGCATGCAAGTGCCGTTGACCGCCATGGGATCCATCGCCGTTGACTCCCGCTTCTTCATCCCTATGGGACGCTGCTTTGCTAGAAACACGACTGCCGCAGGCCCCGCATGATTATATCGGCGAAGAGACCGGGCTTCTGGTTTGGTGCGCAGGATACGGGTTAGCGCGATTACCAGGCCGCACTGCGAGGCGATTTGTCTTCGGGGGGCGGGCCCTGATTGCAGGTGCATTAGCGGGGGTCATGAAACAATCCCGTGCGTTGGACCCATACTCGTTCCCAAGTCGCTCCCATTCCGACGCCAGTAATCGTCTTTTGAAACCCGACCCCGATCCTCGTGACTCGGTCGCTCGATCCGTCTTGGAGCGTCTGGTTGGGAAACCGGGGTCGCAACGCGGACGGTCAGCCCGCGCCGCCGCCCGCATGGTTTAAGGGCGCAGCGGCGTCCCACGCTCGCTCCCGGTCCAACCCGGGTTGATTTTAGCGCCATGATGCGCGCGCCGCTCAAGCCTCCAACGCTCAGCACCATTCCTCTGGCCGGTTCCCTCGGCAACAGACAAGGCGTGTGCGCGTCGCGGCAAGGTTGAGAATCGACGCAAGGCTTGATCTGCCACGGCCATGACACAAAGGCGCCAGGCTATAAAGTTTTGTTCGACCTCCATCTTTCGCCGCTTGTTAAAAAACGCGAGAGAAGCCGCTCGTGTCCTTCGTCATCACCGGCCAAAGGCCCCCGGTTGGAAGGCGTTTGCTGCGCACCCAATTTACCGGGTCTGTGCTGAGGGAGCTGAATTGCGCCCGTTGATCCGCGACTTAATTTGCCGGGCCTGCCCATGCGCGGTACATGGTGGCTTTAGGGGCTTGCGTACGTTTTTTTCTTCGCTCTTGGAAGCGACTCCCTCCTTGCCTCTTGAAGCCGCCCGTGCTTCGCGCAGGGACACGGGCATTGAAACTCTTTACTCGCCTTCCGCCGCCGCTCTCTTCGCTGTGGCCATTGTTCTTTCCTGGCGCCAACGGTTTGATCCGTCCCAACGCCTGTTGTTCCAGACATCCCGCCGATTATGCGGCCACAGGACTCACAGCCAAGGACGTTGCCAGAATTTGGTGGCTATTGCTGGATTTGCGCGGCGAGAACGACCGCCGCTGACTACACAGGCTTATTTCTTGACCGGATCGAATGCGATCGACCGGAATGCGTCCCGCGCTTGCAGTCGCGTAACTGGCTCTCAACCCAGATGCGATGCGGCAGGCGGAGGGCATCCGGACGCCCCGTCTGTGCTGGCGGGCGAAACGCTCGGGCCGCTCGATGGCCTACCGATCTGCTCAAGGATAATATCGAGACGCATCGACCCGGTCGCGACGACAGCCGGCGCATTTGCGTTGCAGGACATATCACCTGGACGCGACCAGCCCCGTTGGTTGCGGGTCTGCGCGGCGCAAGGCACCGTCATTCTCGTAAGACCAACCTGTCGCAATGGGCCAATTCCGCTCGAACGAATTCCGTCTCCGGCTTGGTCAAGCCTTGGGTGACAGGTCCGGCAATCCCCACATGTCGACCGCAGTCCTTGCGGCAGCTCGTCGGGTCGGGGCCGCGGATTGGCGGGCGGGATTAGCGGCTGGCGCGGTTGGCACGGAAAACCCAACGGCTCAATCATTTGCCCGTCTAACGTCAACGGCATTGTCGCTTCAAACCAAAAACTTGGTGTGGGTTCAGCCAGCAATATATCGTTCCCGATCAGTTCACCCAAGAACACAGCCGGGCCGATGGGACCCGCCACAGTGCCGCGGCGCAGCGATGAATGAATTGGACGGCGATGGCGAACCGATGGGCAGCCGCTGGCTAACGGCCGCCGCCACTCGACGCCAATAGTTTGCCAAGGCAACGGGTCGGCGTGTTGGCGCTCTCACAAGGCAAGCGCGGATATTCGGGTTCTCGGTTTCAATGTTGGCCTCGCCGCGGATGGAGGCCGCCGGCGCTGAGTTGGTCGAGATTGAGGCAATTTGATCTGGATGCAGGAGGATTATTGGCCGCGACTCATTCGGGCATGTTGCAGAACGGAATTCAAGGCGACGCTCAACGACTTATTCCGCCGATCAGTCGCCGGACATTCCGGTTCGTTCGATGGAAGAAATTGATCGCATTCAATCTGCTGATGGCCGCGCGGCGAAATGCTGGAAGTTAAGACAGCAGAGCTGTCGCTGGTGTTTCGATTCAAAAGCATTTTCGAAACAGCCAAGAACGGCCCGGCCCTTGATGATGCTTGACTACCTAGCGGCCCGGGCCAAGGTGCAGGGCGGCGAACTGATGGGCGCGCGGCATTGATGCCGTGATGGCTGAGTATTCAGTCGATTTATGTTGGTTATAGCCCTCCGGCCCGCTGTCCTCGCGGGTCGATCCCGTCAATGGCGGACACCTTGGCCGTTCTTTGGGCGGGCGCAGGCTTATCTCGCCGCCGTCGGCTGGCTATTCCGCATATCACTGTGCCGCGAATGGGCGCGGGTTCCATTCTGTCCCGGCTCGGCTTCTCCATCATGGCAGGCGCCGCGTCAGGATTAGCGATCTTTGTCTACGGCGTTTTGGAAAACAGGCGACCCCAAGCGCGGGTTCGATCCGACCTATCTTGCGCGATTGCCTATGATGCTTGCCGGAATTAGCGGTCCGCCGCGCTGGAGCCGGGGGGCGCAACCGCAGGCGTTCTCAGGCTATGACCGGGTTGACGGTGAAGGCCTGATAGAGTTGATCATCGCCATAATCCGTGTGGTGGGTCTGGGGACAGGCGCAGCGAACCGCGCCGTCCTCGCCAAAATAATCGCGTGCCGCCGCCCAGCAGAATATGCGGGCGCTTCAGCGCAACTCATCGATCAGCCCGCTCGCGCCAAACTGCCCCGCTAAACGCGCCGCCACCACAAAGATAGATTCGATCCTGTTTTCGCTCTTTTGAGCGCGCGCACAAAATCGCACGCCATCCGTACGGATGATCTTTGACGGCGGCTCGGTCCGGGCAATGTTGGATCGAGCGGGACAGCACGATAGAGCGGGCAGTTCGGATAGGGGTTTGCGCCTGGGCTCTAAACCGAATTTGATAGCCAAATTCATAAGTTCGCGCGCCCCATCACCGCGACTTGTAGCCAGACAGCCCGCTCAAAATAAATCGTCCACCACCCGGCCGGACTGCGGAAATTGAGAGACGTTCCGCCGTCCGGCCCGGAAATATAAACCGTCGATAGAGACGAGGACATCGTAAATCAGTTTAGACATGAAAGATCCTGCCATGCGGTTTCATGGGATCAAGTGGAAAGGACGCACGCTCCACGCAGCGGCCGCGGCCGTACTCAATTGACTTTCCGGTTAGTGGATCACTGTCAGGACGCTCCCTGGTGTCATCTGGATAGAAAATCGCTAGGTAATGATGCCGCAAAGCGCGCTACCAAGCAATACAATAACGAACTATAGTTCGTTATTCGGAAATTATGTAATGCCGATTGTGGCCTGAGCGAAAGTTATATGAGAGCTGCTGATTTTGAGGAGAGTTTGACGTAAAGATGAACATCTGTGGGACATATGTTAAACAAGTCATTAAGGCCGTGCAGCGCAAAAAAGGAAACTCACTGTTTAACTTAATTCATTAAGGTTTCGCTGGGTATGGAGTTTAAACATTCCCAAAAAGAATGGAGGCCTTTGTTATGAAACTGTCGAAGCCGGGTTACGATAATCTTACAAACTAGAGCCACACTTCAGCTTAGTTTCGAATTAGCCACTAAGCGCGGCGTGTCGTTAGCGTTTCCTTTATGTGCTTGAGCGCAATAAGGCGATTCTAATCGCGCAAAAAACGAAGTGTTCTCAACGTCAGTTGATATTCCGTTATCAAAGCGGAGAATTTAGATGATGGCATGGTCTGACTATAAAAACTAAATCCATCACTGTTGGTTTTCGTGATCCACCTTGGCGCTTATTGCTTGTTTTTTTCTGGCTACAGTTTCGAGATCGGAAAGCCTGCGTTTTACAAGAATGAAGAGGAAAATAACGCAACTTACTTGACTAGGTTCTCATGGATTGTCACTGCTTAGAAGGTGATAAGAGCGGGCACCAAAATGCGTTGATCGTTAGAATAATCAGTGGATCATTTAAAAAAACTTCGACAATCCTGATCCTTGGCGAGCTTGCCGACTGTGTTTTCACATAGTCCCGCGGTCGATCTTGATTGGTTTCACCGTCGCGGGTCTTGTGGGCCGGTGAAACTGATCTCATCGAGCAACCGTTCCATCCACCGTGTGGCAGGCGTCGCCGCGCCGATATTTTCGACGCTGCCATTTCCCTGCGCGCTGATTTTGGCGATTCTCTGCGATGGGCGTCTTTCTGTGGAAGTTGAGTGGGTCACGCCTTCGGTCGGCCATTAAGGCGGTATATTTGTTTGATCAAAGCTGGCATTCGGGCTCCGGTCAAGATGCGGCCACAAAGTCAGCTTGGTCACGGGCGCGCAGTTCGACCCGGATGGGAAGACGACCTTGTAGTTCAGGCAGCAAGTCGGAACGGTTTTGGCAACGTGGAACGCCCCCCGCTGCTGATAAAACAGGATATGGTCCGTTTTTGGGACCGGGGCCATCATTTCGGTCGCAACAGTTGATGCCTTCGATTCAGCGGCAAACAGTCGCGCTGTACGCCTTCGCCGAGACACCTCCACCGCCCGCGCGCGTAACGGACCGGGCGGTAATTTTATCAATTTCTCGAAGAAAGACGATTTTGCGTCTTCTTGGGTTAGTTCCACGCCACTTCGCGTTTTGATCGCGTCTTCGTCGATCAGCTTGTCGGGCTTCCCTCAGGAAAGGAGCGGCGTTGTAGGCGTTCGCGGACTTTCAGCGTCACCACGGTTTGGTCTTACCCATTCTTGCCGAACATGGCGGACAGGTCGATCATGCCCTACCGCCCGGCCGGGTTGCCCCGGGAATATCCAATGGAACTGAAGGGCGAGGATTGTGTCGGGACAGTTCTAGCTCAACCTCTGTTGTCGTCCAGCTCGCCGGATCGTAGCCTTGCGGCGGAAGCTTCTCGCGCGTGCCGCTCGCGCGCATTTGTCCCCGGCCAGGCGCATCGATTATGCGTGTTTTTCTGCTGCGGCTTTCCGACTGCGCCGTGACGAGCCCGCGGTTTCTCGTCTCTTAGCAAGCTGTAATCGCCGCTTCGACCAGATCCCGGATGATCTGTTCCACGATCGCGGCCAACATAGCCGACTTCGGTAAATTGGTCGCTTCGGACTTGAGGAAAGGCGCTTTTGGCCCAATTTGGCAAGGCGGCGGCTGATCTCAGTCTTGCCGACGCGTCGGGCCGATCATCAAAATTATTCTTGGGCGTAACTTCGGCGCGTCAGGCCCGCTCGAGCTGCTGCGCCGCCAACGATTGCGCAGCGCAATGGCGACGGCGCGTTTCGCGTCGCTCTGCGCGACAATATGGCGTCGAGCTCGGATTAACAAATCTCTCTTGGCGTAAAAGAGGGAGGGGGTAAAGCAGAAGCGTAATCAGTCATTGATGCGGATGTGGGGGTTGCCCCCAATCTATCAAGTCACAATAGGGGATTGAGGCGGGCTCATAAAGGCGGCGGAAAAAACACGCCATTTCGGGCAGCACCCGGTCAGCTGATTACGCACCGGATTTGCCACGCCCGACGCGAGCAAGCCACGAGGCCCGCGCCGAGCAGGTCAAGGTTGACAGATAGGGCTGTACCAGACTGAGGCTGGTCTGGACTAACAAGGAAAGGCCCACGGCCACGCCCGCATAGCGAGTGCAGAGACGATCAGCGCGCGGCGGTTTTATGGCGAGGCCGATCACGGTGATCACAAGCCATCCCGATCAGGATTGATGATCGCATCGCGTTTCCGTGAAGGCTGAGGATGGGATCAGATCGAACCAATAAGTTCCGACTGGCCCATGACAGCCTGTCCACCAAGCCGTGGATGAGGAGCGGGCGCAGCCAGAAAATGCAGCCAGAATGCATTGTCGCGAAACGCGTGCGGCGATGGCGTGTCCTGAATATTCATGGCCAGCGCCGCCGCAAACCAACGGTCAAGCCCGGACAGGATCAAACACGGACGCCGATCCGGGTCACGCAGCAGGTCCGGGCGCGATTCTGGCCGAGGAACCGCGAATATAAATGATGAGCGAGACGGCGATGAGCGCGAGCAAAAAAGGGTAGACGGATGCGCGCATAGAAGAGCGCCATCGCCCCAACCGTAATCAGGGCCGCCACAATCCCGCTTAGGCTGGTGAGCCCTTCCAGTCCGGTCTGCACAAAATAGGGAGAAAGGCGAGGGCCGTGAATCAATGTAGGAAAATGGGCGCGTTCCGGCGTCCGAAAATATTCCGGCCATTGCGTAGGCGCCGACGGGACCGCCCAGCAGAAAGGACCGGACCCGCCCCCGACGAGAGCGATGATGGCGCTGACGCCCAGCGCGAGCAGGATCAGCCCCACACCAATAAGGACATCGCCGAAAAACTGCGGAGGAACCGCAGATCGTCCGTCGTCTCCAATCACCGCGTAAGGACGTTGTCAACAGGCGTGTATGCGGTTCGACGACCGGCCAAGCTCCGCCCGCATGGCGCGGCGGCTTGTTGGCTCAGGGAGTCCCGGGCCTCTTCGCCTGATCAACTGCTCCCGGGCTCATGCGCGTTGTTTTCCTCATAGGCGACTGGTTGAGGGTGCCAGCCGTTAATCGGCAAGTTGGAAAGGGTGCTTGAATGTTAAAGGGTGCTGTCTAAGTCAGGTAAAAACTTGACAGAAATAGGTAATTCAGACATGAGCATTCTATTGGAAAGCCTGCGAGCGTGGGCGGTCGTTTTCTCGGCAGCGGTTGCACCTGCGCCCCAGTCAGCCCCACCGGCCATTAGAGGCGGCAGGGACGTTGCGGCAGAATTTGCGGCGGTCGTAACCCTGAATATCAGCAGGGCTGGCTCCTCCGTCCGAACAGTCGGCACCGGCCCCAGGACGTGATTTTATGGCCGGGTCTCGGCTCAGCGCGGGAACAGGTTGGGACGGGAACGGTCGCCGCTTTTAAAGGATCCAATATTTTTAGATTCCATGTCGGCCCGATGTTGCTGGATTTGGCCGCGGACAGACTTTGGCTTCCCCCCGCCGTCCCGGGCAATTGTCGAAGGTCTTGTCAGACGCATTGTGAGGGGATTTATATTCGCGCGGGGCAAAAACCTCGACCAAACCGATTCATCGTCGGACATTCACTGGGCGGTTTAAAAACCCCGGCCCTGCATGTGGGGCCGAGAAAGAGCAATATATACAATAGCGAAACAAACAGTCGACGAACCGTGATATTGAATATAATCAGAAGTTGGGACCACCAGAAACCTAAGCACCATTCCTCAACACCCCCAAATATGATCTTTTACACCACACACAAAAAACACACTCGGCGCACACGATCGAAAAAAAAAAACCAAAAAAACAAAACCAGACCGCACATAAGAGCCGCGCCACACGCAAACATGTCGCGAGAAGAAGCAGATGAGAACCAGCTCCATGACACCTATCTCCTCAACCTC
>Ga0163217_1012648_pt1 | contig 16100 bp, 11 predicted proteins | sample SynspAceP_FD_185933 | JGI IMG/M metagenome (GOLD analysis project Ga0163217, IMG submission 185933) | Saline lake microbial communities from Ace Lake in Antarctica - Synechococcus sp. Ace-P (PacBio error correction) | ecosystem: Environmental > Aquatic > Non-marine Saline and Alkaline > Saline ... | reverse complement strand
GCCACTTGGTTTTCCACAAGGTGGCAACAAATTGGCAGGACTCTGCAGTCTTATTACAAGTTCGACGTATATGAGTTGAAGTGCTCCGGATCCATTGAACCCCCGTTTGGAGGTAATGTAATGAGCCCCGGGACTTACCTTACTTGAAGAAAATTCCGAAGGCCTTTAATCAAGTTTGGAAGAAGTGTTTCATACATAGATCTAAAATGCTATCCCCGAATAATGTGGATTACTATAATTAGTTTGGAAAATTACCCCCCAAGTTATGGGATTATTAAACAACTTTGCTCTGTTTGGCCGGTAATCTACTTCCCGTTTTTGGAAGAAATCTTAGGATATGGTTATGCGAAAGTAGTTGAGAGGAGGGAAAACACTGAAATGTAAGTTATTGTAAAAATACTGGTTCAAAACGGAAGCTATTTGCAATGATTTAATTTGGACCGAAATTTACTCAATTTGGGAATAATCGTAAATGCGGTTTTTTCCTTGGATGAAACGAATGGCAGGAATGATATCAACTTCAAATGAAGTTTAAGGGACTAAAGAGCATTTATTATCTATTAATTTAAAAACCAACACGGGCATTCATAAAAATTTAGAATATTAAGGCCCAGATACAGGAAAAGGTAAGAAAGTAAATACTTTAATTCAATAGTTCCTTTTTCAATATTTCTTTCAATTTTTATCAAAACACCTATTATTTCCGCTGTCGAGGTTCAATTTTTTCAAGGACAACTAGTCATCCAATTCACATAGGTAAATAAGAAATCCAATCCCCTAAATTTATATAGGTAGATTGATGTTCAAAGTATTTCAAGGCAGGTGACGTGTCAAAAACAAAAATAATGTGTGCTGATGCTATTAATTTGCTTTGCAATATTGCACACATTCGTTCTACGTACCCAGAAACTTTAATATATCATCCCCAGAGATCATCTGTTCTTTACAGAAGAATGTGAGCAATTTTTAACCTAAATCGGTGCAACCCAATTTATAAGCCATTATGGAGACTGGTTAGTTGAGACTTTTTAATTCCGTTTTATACCCCTTGTACCGGCCCAAGAGCCACACAGTGACCTATTAAAAAAGAAAGTTCCGTTTTATAAAAGACTCAGGTCATGAACACTGGATATTCAACTCGTCTTCAAAAATATCCGTTCATCCATAAATCATGGTTGCCGACCAAATAATAAACCGAATTCCGAATCTGTAATTTCTGAAGTTCTAAGGTTCGGGTTAACTTGGGTTCACGTTCTATAATTCCGAACCAAAAATCGAACAGATCGCCCAAGGAGAAAAATAGCGGGCATCTGTTTTATGGGTCCACCTGCCACAAACTTTTTTTTCACTGTGGGAAACTAGTTCTTCGTGCGGCCCTAATGATTATCACTGAGAAGTAGAATCTTTTTTGCATTGGGACGTCAATAGTTTATTTAGGGGCCTTTTAATTATCAGAAGCATCCATTCGCAAAGGAGTATCGGTTTCTGTTTAGTTTAAGAATGTAAATTGATATTTTTCGCAATCTAGCTTAATTTTTATCTGCAAATTCAAAAAACCATATTTTCATTGTAGGTGGTAATTGCCATATTACATTGTGTCCCTACGTTAAATTCTTGAGCCAAAATTCACATGGGGGGTGTTTTGTGAAACCAGGGCATGATCAAATTGGTCACAATTTCTTCTTTACAATTTTCTTTAGTGTTAGAATGCCGCGAAGAATGTGTGTCGAAATTTATGGCTCATTATCTGTCATAGGTAGTCCAATTACGGTTACGGAAAGTTTTAAACTGTGGTCCATGTACATTTTTACATTTACGTCATAACCGTACATGCATGTCCAGTTTCGAAATTAACTAGTTGGTGAATACGATGTTGGCCCATCAAATATTATTTGGACTGAAGGTAATTTATTCTGGAAACTATTGGAGTTCAGTATTTGGGCTGGTCCAAGCCGATTTCGTGATTTTTTATATCCTCATAGGGTTTTTCTTGAAGTTTTGGAAGAGTGTAAATTTTATTTAACGAGAAGTTACTTCATCGTTAGGTCGAATTGCCATATTACCTTCAGAAACTTTTTCAACTTTCTTTCCACTTTCGGTTTTCGCCTTTAAGAACAACTTAGGAGTTTGTGTATTTAATACGGGTTTCTGGTTATATTCACCTTAAATTCTTCCCTTCACATATTTCCAAATCGTTTTGAGGGTACCCCAGTTGTAGGCGTAGAAATCGCTTTCATGGCGTCTTAATGAGGGGTGGAGATAAGGTGTCTGGAATGTACATCACCACGAACCCTCGGCATATTACTCCTTTATACCAAATTTTATGGTATTATGAGGAATCATCCGGTTGCCAAACCATACATAGGGGCTTGTATGTTTTAATATAGAAATAGGTGTGATTTGATCCCACATTTCTCTATGGAAATAATGGAGAATCTCCCATATTGTGCACATAGGATGCGTTATCACTCAAAAAAACGCTCACTTTTAAAGAGTCATGTCTTCTAGGCTAATACTGTATAAATAGGTGGGAATATGTGGCATAATCGGGCACGGCCAGTTGTCCTTTTCGTTGTTTCCAAGTACGAGCGTTTCAGATTATTTTGAAATTGACTTCGGATAACTCATTAACGCTTGAGGATCAATCTTATTATGAATTTGTAGATTATGTGAACTGTTGATCTATATCTGTCCGTAATTTCTCAGAATGAATAACCAAATTCGGCTGGCTCGGAGTGAGAGTCCATATATCTGTATAGGTTTTATTTTACCTGTACTCTTCCAGAGTCGTTTATAATCTTTAACCCAATCCTCACATAGGTTTCCAAATACTTCTCAAGGCTTTTTTGTAACGAGAATATTCCCTTAACTGTTCCATTTATCCTTCCATGATTAAGTATTATGTAGTAGGGCAATAATGTAGTAGTGCGACTGATTTACATCTTAAAATAGTCATCTGGAAATCGATCATCGCTCAAACGACGATGGGTGTGTAAATTTCCCTATGTACACTGTTGTATTCAGGAATTGTCAGTACTTCTTATCACCATCTCACAGCTTCCCAATTACTAAAGCATGTTAACAAAGTGTGAGGAGTGAGTAGTGTTGTGTGGGTATGGTGGTATTTGGTATTTGAAAAACACAAAAGTAGGAAAAAGTATTGAATCAGGGAATAGCAAAATCGATAATCAATACATTATATATACTACAAATCCAGTATTAATAAGGCGTACCCACTCTGTGTAAAACATCGCAATTTCAATATTTTTATCCATTATTAAACATCAACAAACTTGTCTGAACAATTTGAACCAATTGGAGTTAGGAAAATCGCTTTTCGAAAAAAGTATCGAGGTATATCAACTACCAAATACAGTAGTAGATGATTTTTTTTCTTATGGAAGAGTAGCCCATTACGAAATCGTGGAGGTATTGGGAATATATAGGAAGAGGATCCAGTTTAAAAGGCAGGCCATTGGGTAAATTCGGCTAACGCTTGAGGTAGTAAAGCATTTCGTGCGATTTATTCTTGGTGGATTGAAAAGAGTAATGACTTTTGGACAACAGTTTTTTCTAAAAATAAATTTGAATTGGCGACTTATCTTGACCGGAACTGTTTTTATGGAATATGTTTCAGGATTCACATTGCATACCTGCGGACTTATTAAAAAGACATTTGGTACCTTCCAAAATGGTGATGCGCCGTAAACTTTCTATGGATGTTATTTGAATGAACCGACTGAGTTCGCGAGTGAGGAGATGGTGGTGAATTTGGTATTTAACCTACCTAAGAAATGGCGAGAGCAAAACAATATCTCCCCTTTCTGATGAGTTCGTTATTTGGTGAGGAGAGGGTCAGAGATTTGGACATTGAATTTAACTGCCATCGCCGAGCGCTGAGTACACTGGGGGGTTAAAACAGGTAAGTGGTTTATTCTTTTAAATTTTCGTTTTTTAATTCGATTTAGAAATAATCACAAGTAAGGACTAGTGCTAGAGAGGAAAAAAATTCCCATTTAAGTGATAAAAATTCCATTTTATAGTTTAAAATTATATGTAAGAGTCACGAGAGTCGTTATGGTTTTCTGTTACAAAAGATACAAGGCAGAGGTAACGATTCCATAATCAAGGCACCAAAAAACTTTGAAGCACATGAAATTTTAAGCTAAAATAAATTCGGCTGCTTATTGTAAGTTTTTCCAGAATCTACGGCAAACTTAATAATATTGGGAATTTCGGGTGTAATAAGTGTTGGTTATATATTGGGTTCGTGGACTTACATACTGCAATGATTACATTAAAAAAATACCACTGATTAAACCACTGTTTCCAGCTTTCAGTGTGTGTGGCGATGGGTGAAGGGAGTGCTATTTTGGTGTTTGTCCAATGAATGCAAGACAAAAGCGTATGCTATGATGCCAAAAAAGTTGGTTATATAATGGCCGCTTTGCTATGGGGTGCGTGGTGCTGGAGCTGAGGTGTTGGGTGTTTCTCAAAACATCCAAAGTAGGGTAGCAATGCCAAAAATAACGGCCCATTTAATTTTCATACGAGTTGGGTGGAGGTAAAAGTTATATTTCTAATTTAGCGAGGGGCGATTTTTTTTTTTTTTTTGGTTCTTCAGAAATAGCCGGTAGCGCGTGTGAGTGTGTTTGTGGTTCGTCAATAAAGTTCAATGGGCGGTTCCTTCCCACGAGAGGTGTGTGGTTGTGGAGATTACGGATGTTTTAGCCAATTTAGGTTAAAATTGCAGACTTCTTAGGTGTCGAGCGTTGAGATGAGCGTGAAGGCGAGGTGGGCGTTTGTCCTGTGCCGAGTAGGCACTGTGTCTTTCATTTGGGAGGAAGCGACATTTCCGTAAGGCGGCACGATCCATTATTTCGTTTGTAGAGCGAAGAGAGCCAGATAGGGTAGGTGGGGTGTATCTATGGTAGAGTTAGATAAACGGATTGAGCGCATCAGAAGCGAGACGACATAGTCACATGCCGCTATATTCCTACCGCAGCTCTACGGGCTTGCCCTGCACCCTTCCAGAGTGCAGACCTTTTACAGGTCCTCATTGGCATTTGTTCAATAGGCAAATCCGCAAGATACTTTTCCTCGGCAAACTGCTACTTCACCCAAATTCATCAAAGGATGGCTGCAAAAGTCTATCTCCTTCAGATTTTAAACAATTACGGATACCTAATCATTTTTCTGACACTCACCTAATGTTGTCGTAAGTCTTTTCCATAGCGCTTTTTCAAACACGGGGGGGAAGGGGGGGGGGGGATTAAACTGGGGGGACCCCCAAGGGGGGGGGGATTTTTGCCCCCCACCAAAATTCTACCGTGGACCTATATTATTATGGTTGATATAAATTCCGCTTGTCGGGTAGTTCCATATTTTTTCTTATTAGGTTTGTTACCTTTCCAAAGTAGTATGACCATTTATAGGTCGTAATACTTTATCATGGTATTTAAATAAACGTTTCAAGGAAGGACGAAACTTTGTCTAAATTTCCTACAACGAGCCTCCATAATATAATCAAGGTAGAATGCTATCCATACCGTATAGTCCCAATTAAAATTTACCAAGAAAAGCAAGGGAACCAAAAACCTAGAAAGGTAGTGCAGCAGACATGATCTAAGGTTTTCATTTCTACCCAACACCTTTAAAAAGCCATCGAAAAAAGCACATGTTAATGGAATCCCTAGGAGTAATGATAAAAATTATGAGTAGAGGGTTTGCAATACGTATGTCATTGAAAATTACTTCGTATAGGTCTGTAAAAACGAAGCTAGCACACAAGAATTAGATTACTACCAACCGTACAGATTATTGTTTTGCTAATCCCAAAGTCCGTTGTAGTTCTGCTCTAATTACCGCCCATTATATTCTGCAGCTCATGCGTCATATAAAAAAGCTGAAAAAGCCAAGATTAATGCAAATGGTATGGGCCTATTAATTGTTCCAGCCGGTTGCCTCCCTACTGCAAACAAGGGCCAGGGTTCAAGGAGCGCTTTACAAAAAATTTAGGATCATCACCACCATCTCCAAGTTCAGGATGTTTAGTGGAATTAGTGCCAAGCTTTATATTTGTTTTTGTTATTAGACAGTACAAAACGCCATAAAGCATTATACTGGGCAATAAACTTGCCCAGCAGGACTTCAAAGTACAGTGGAGAAATAAAACCTTCCGCCATACAGCGCGCAAAATCGGGCACTTAGATTCAAAACCGCTCCAGTAATGCGTTGATCATATGGGTAGTACGTATTCTGCAAGCCTCGAAAGAAATACCGATTTATGCAAGGGACAATAATGTTTAAGGGAGACCCATACCCGAATGGAATAATAGAATACGACGAGGCTCCAAGATTTGCGTTGAGCATGAGTAAAATATTTCTTTCAAAATAAAGCGGGTAGAGAGAGAGATAACTAAATCAAAGATATTTAAAAAATAGCTGTGCTGGGAGGTTTGTGAGCCTATCATTCCGGACAAGTTTGTGACAATATCGCGGAGAATAGATAGAGTATTTGCCTAAAATCCATGATCCAGTCGATAAGAAGGTACCATATTCCCGCCGCTGCGAAGACCCTGCAATCTTTGAGGTATTTGCCCACTATAGCCGTATCGGTAATGCGGAGAGGGTAGATGGTTCCGCATATATCTGGATGGCAGATTGTTAATAGTTCTTTAAATTTGTTGCTTTCAAAAAAATTGTTTTAACAATATTAATTTCTTAATGAAGGGTATTCGTACCTTGAAAATGCCTGCCATATGCCATATTTCGCGGCAGGCTCAGTAACCATAAGAAGTCGAATTTCAATATCTTGCCAATCGAATCATGCATGGTTGAATTTAATTTTGTAAATTTTTGCTATTCGATGACTATCGAAATCATGAAAGGGCTGAACCTTATTGACAATACCAAAATTTTATTGCGCCATGTCGAACTTAATGTCTAATGGAGGTGTTAAGGGTAAAAAAACAATTAATATGAACTATGAAATATCCTTGTTCCATCGGGAACTTTCTGAGAAAGAACGAAACATTACAATATGAGATGGACTTCGCAACAGAATTTGGTTCAGTATTTATGTATGGAGGTTTAGTGTGTTCTCAGTACTTTGGCGATATTCCGGGAAACTTGCAGAAGAGTGGAGACATAAAGGCGGTCATTTGATAGGTAGATTCAAAATAGTTAACATTAAATGATGGCACGTATACGGCGAAAGCGTAGGACGGTCTATTGAGTAGTAAGATAAGGACCTAGGGTGATGTTTAATTATTTGGCGCAGGAAGTTAATGATTACAAGAAGATTGTACTAGGGTCGATGTTAGTGGAGGAAATTGATAAAAACAACGATTATCCAATCTTATGTGCTCAAAAGGGGACCCTGCTTTTTTAAGGACGGGTTCAAGTGAATAATGAAGGCCTTTAAATCGGGGGTGAAGCCAGAAGAAGGCATTTGTTACGATTATAGTAGAGTAAGGAAAAAAGTTCGATTCAAGGTTAGGACTTATTATTTGTTAAAAGGCCGCTACACGCAGAGTGGACCTTAGAAATTAACATGTCTTAATGGGTTTAAGTCTCTTGAACTTACACAATCTGAAAACTTCAACTAATTTAGGTTTTGAGCATTTTGAGTAAACACCGGACTATTGTGTGTTTTTTAGGAGAAAAAAGAGTTTTCTTTAAAAAACATGGGAAAAGAAATACCATTCCCAAATCGGAATTTTCGCTCGTACCAGTTTGGTTGCTAAGTGTGAAAAAAGATTAATAAGACTTTGGAATAAGCTTGAATTTGTACTTTGATAGTGTTAGAAAAAAAGTATTTTTTCTTGCGCAGCAAAATTGGGGGATTAGCCTCAGCTGGCTAGAGCGCTTGCCTGGAAGGCAAGAAGGTCACGGTTCGACTCCGGTATTTCTCCGATCAATCGCAATGGTGTTTTGCGTTTTAAAAACTAAGGAAAGTCACTCAAGTTTATTTGAAGTGACTTTCGGTTTTAAGGTGGTCCTTACATAGGCCCTAAACCATTTTGCGATTTGATCGATGTGAGAATACCGGAGTCGAAACAGGTTTGAACCTTTGCCTGCCAGCAAGCGCTCTAGCCAGCTGAAGCTAATCCCAATTTTGGCTGCCGCAAAGAAATTTTTCTAACAATATCAAAGTTACAATTAAAGCTTATTTCCAATTTATTAATTCTTTTTTCACACTTAGCACAAGATGGTACCGAAGAGCGAATTCCGATTGGAATGGTATTCTTTCATAGTTTTTTTAAAGAAACCTCTTTTTTCCCTAAAAACACACAATTGTCCGGGTGTTTTGACTCAAAAATGCTGCAAAACCCTAAATAGGTTGAAAGGGTTTTTCAGATTGGGTAAGTTTCAGAAATTACCATTAGGAAATGTTATTTAGGTATCTTTGGTGTAATGTAGCCGGGCGTTTAACAATAATAGGTAACTTGATCGAAACTTTCTTAATCTATTAATGGGATAAAATGTCTTTGCTTTAAACACCCCGATTTAAGGCTGTCAAATTATTTTTGAACGGTTTAAAAACGGTCCCTTTTGGCACAATAAGTGGGTATATCGTTTGTTTTACAATTTTCCCTGAAAGTATTGACATAGGTACAATTCTTCTTTGTATGTCATATACTTACTAGGCGCCAAAATAATTAAATTTCTATCCTAGGTCCTTATCTATATCATAGAACGTCTACGATTGTCGCCGTTATTCGTGGCCATTATTATGTTAATATTTTTGGAAATCTACCTTTCAATGACCGCTATATGTGCTCCTTACTTCTTTCTGCAAGTTTTTCGCGAATATTCGCCAAAGTACTGGTTGCTAGAATAACACTAAATACTTTGCATTACATAAATACTGGACCAATTTCTGTGGCGAGTCACTGAATTGTATGTTTAGTGTGCCATTCTCAGAAGTTTCCGATGGGAAAACAAGGATATTTTCATAGAGTTCAGTATTAATTGTTTGTTAGCCTTCTAGTTCTGTTGTTTTTCAGACATGGCGCAAATTAAAATTTTGGTTATTGTCATAAAATTGGGAGTTCAGCCCTTAATTTGATTCGATGTCTGAATTAGCATAAATAAAATTAAATTCAACAATGCTGATTGATTGGACAAAGATATTGGAAAATTCGGACTTCTTATTGTTACTGAGGGCTGCGGCAAATATGGTAGGGCAGGCATTTATCAAAGTAGCGGGAATTCCTTTCAGTATAGGAATTATATTGTAAAACAAATGTTTTTTTGAAGACATTATAAATTTTAAGACTATTAAACAATCTTGCCATCTTGCTAACAATAGTGGTATTGCGAACATTACTTCCACTTACGAAGACTATAGTGGGCATTATACTCAAGATGGGTGGGAGTCTTTGCAGCGGCGGGAATAGTGGGTATTTTTATCGATTGTTGATATGGATTTTAGGGGCCAAAACTCGTAGTGCTATTTCGCGATATTTCACAATATGGGTGCGGGAAGTTGGATAGGGTTTAAACGCTCCAGCCAGGGCTATTTTTTTAAATTACTTTTTGGTTTAGTATATTCTTCTTTCTACGTTTTATTTGGAAGAATATTTGTTTACTCAATGTAAGGCAGAATTTTGGAGTCTGTTTTTTCTTATTATCCTCTCGGGTATGGGGTTTCCCTTAACATTTTGTCTTTGCAGTAATGGGTATTTTTCGAGGCTTTGAGATACGTATACCCTATGTGGATAGCTATTATGGAGCGGTTTGAATCTAGTGCTCGATTTTGCGCTGGTGTATGGCGTAGAAAGGGTTTATTGTCTCATGTAGCTTGGAAGGCGCTGCTTGGAAGTTTAATTGCCCGGGTTGTTGCTTTTATGGCGTTTTTATTCTATAACAAAAAAAAATATAAGCTTGGCAATTAAGTTCACTTAAAATCTTGATTGGTAGATGGTGGTTGATGAGTCTTAATCTTTTTGTAGAGCGCTCGCTTTGAACACGGCTTGATTTTCGGCAGTAAGGGAGGCAACGCCTTGGGAAGGAAGACAAGATATATAGGGGCCCTACCTTGACATTAATCTGTGGTTTTTCAGCTTTTTTTATGACGCTATGGAGCTGAGGAATATAATGGGGGGGTTAAATGTATTGGAGCGAAGAATACAACGGAACTTTTGGGAAATTGGCAAAAAATAATCTTGGTTACCGGTTTTGTAGTAGTCTAATTTTGTTTGTTGCTAGGCTCTGTTGTTTTACAGACCTATAGGAAGTTATTTTCTTAATGACATTACCGTATTGCAAACCTATCTTATCCCATATTTTTATTCATATTAGGGATTCCTTAAACATGGTGGCTTTGTTTTACATGGAACTTTTTAGGGTTTGGGAGAATTGAAATTACCTTTAGGATGTTTGCTGGAGCTACCTTCAGGTTTTGTTCCCTGGCTTTTTCTTGGTAAATTTTAGATTGGGGCTAAGGTATATGGATAGCATTTACCTTGGATATTATTAGGGCGAGGGCGTTGGTATGGAAATTTAGACGAAAGTTTCGTCCCTTTTGAAAACGTTTAATTTTGGAATACAGAGGATAAGTATTACTGAAATATGAAATGAGTCTATAATTACTTTGGAAGGTTAACAGACTAATAAGAAAAATTGGGCACTACACGAGCAAGCGGAACGTTTATTATGTTCAACATAATAAAATAGGTGCCACGGTAGAATATTGGGAATCTGCCAGTAATTCCTCGTTGCAGCGTATTGGAAATGAATACGAACATTAGGTGAAGTTGGTAGAAAATTGACTGAGGTATCCGTAATTGTATTTTAAATCTGAGGAGATAGGGACTTTTTGTGCAGGGCGGCATCTTTTGTGAATTGGTGGAAAGTAAGCGTTTGGTCCGAAGGGGAAAGTATTCTTTGGCGGATTTGACTATTTGATCAATGCCATGAAGGGGCTGTAAAGTTGACGGGGAAGGGTGCAGGGGCAAAGGGTAGGAAGGTGGGGGTAGGAATTATAGCGGAGGTGACATTGTGTTTGTTCTGAGGCGGCTGCAATCCGTTTAATCTGAAACTTTACCATAGGGGATACACCTTTAGGTATTGTCCGGCGTTTACAAGAAAAATTGTGGTGTTGCCGCTTATCGGAATTGTCGCTTTCTCAATGAATTGGAAAGGCTACTTGGACAGGAAAGGATTGTTTTCCAAGGTTTTTGATTAGTTGGGGGAGATGATAAGGGTTGGAGATTTTAACCGAAAAAATTGGACTAAATTACAATCCGGAAGGCCTTGCGGAATGGAAAAAGTGTTGTGGGAGGACGGCCTTTGGGAACTTTATTGAGAACAGGGCAGGAATTACAGGCCGTTTGCTATCTGGAAGAACCAAATCGCCCCCTGATTAAATTTAAGAGTAGACGTCATTATGAGCAAAGTTCCGTTTGATTAAATGGGCCGTTATTTTTGGCATTGGCTTTACTATTTGGATGTTTGAGAATCTTTTGGGTTGCACGACGTACTATATAGCAAAGCAGGAATAGATATACAAACTTTTTTGCCATCATAGCCATCGTCCGTTTTTGTACTTGGGCAATTATTGGACAAAGAAATAGTTTTATGGAAAATGAGATGGGAAACAGGGGGTTTATCAGTGGTATTTTTTTAAGTGTAATCATTGCAGTATTAGTCCTTGACCCTATATAAAACCACTTTATTACACCCGAAGTATTTTCCCATTTAGTTTAAGTTTTGCGTGTAGATCTGGAAATGATTCATGCAAGAAGCAGCGAAGTTATTTTGCTTTGAAAGTTATGTGGCTTCAAAGTTTTTTTGGTGCTGGACTATGGGTCTTACCTTGGCCATTGTAGCTTTTTTTGTAAGAAATTAACCGGACTATGTTGTAGTCTTTATTTTTTTAAACTTATTAACATGGATATTTATATTTTAATGGGAACTTATGTTTTTCCTTTCTAGGCATGTCTTACTTGTGATTAATATTTGTAAATCGAATTAAAAATACGATATTTTAAAGATTACCTTACATGGTTTTTTTTTTAAACACCCAGTGATACTCAGGGCGCTTCGCGATGGGCAGGTTTAAACTTTCATGCTCAATCTGACTTTCAAAAGTACGACTCTTCAGATGAAGGGGGGGAGAGATGTTTTGCCTCTTCGCATTTTCTGTAGGTAGTAGCAGTACCATTCACCACAATTCTTTTCGGATCAGTACGTTCTTAATTAACATCCATAGGAAAGTTTCGGCGGTCTTCTTTGGGAGGTATCAATGTTCTTTTGATAAGTCCGTTCAGGATAATGGAAGTGAATTCTATGAACTTTTCCAATAAACAGTCCGTTCAGATAAGTAGCCATTCATTTTTGTTTGTAGAAAAATGTTGGTCCAGAGGGTCATTACTCTTTCATCCATCCAAGAATAAAATCGCAGTTGCCTTTTACTATTCAGGCGTTAAGCGATTTCCAATGGCTGGCTTTTTTTAAATGGGTCATTCTTAATATTTGGATTAGGGAATTTCAGTATTGGGCTATTCTTCCATAGAAAAAAATCATCTACGATACTGTTATTTTGGTTTAGGATATCCTCCGATTCTTTTTTCGAAAAGCGGATTTTCCTTACTCCATTGTTCAATTTGTTCAGACAATGTTTGTGATGTTTTTATAATGGATTAAAATAATGAAATTCGATTTGTTTTACAAGGAGGTGTTTAGCTATATTACTTACTGTTTGTAGTATATTATTTGTTTATTTAATTGGCGATTTTTGGTTATTCCCTGATTTCTTATTACTTTTTCCTTACTTTTGTGTTTCAAATACCAGGAATCCCACCTAAAATGAAAATTATTTTACCCTTATTTTGTTACAATGATTTAGTAATTGGGGGAGCTGTGGAGATGTGATAAAGTACGGAAATTTCTTGGATAAAAGGTGTTACAGGGATTTACAACCCATTCGTTTTTGGAGCTGGAGACGGAGTTTCAGAGACTATTTAGATTGGTATAGTCGCACCGACTTACCAGTTTTATTGCCTTTGACCATATACTTTATCATGGAGGATAAATGGTAAGGTTAGGGGAAGATTCGTTTATCAAAGTTTTGAGAAGTATTGGAACCTATTGGGGGAGGATGGGTTAGTTATAAGACTCTGAAGAGTACAGGTAAAATTAAAACATAGACAGGGAATATGGGGTTTATTGAAGAGGCCGGAGATTTTTGGTGATTCATTCTGGGGAAATTAACGGAAGATATGAGGATAAAATGTCACATGAATGGGCTTACCATATTCAGGATAAGATTGATCCTCAGGCAGCGGTATAGTATTATCCGAAGTCTGGGGCAAATAAATCTGAACGGCTGTTTTTCTACTGGACAACGAAAGGACTGGAGTGCCGATTATGCCACATATCAACCAACCTAATTTTATTACGTATTGCTAGAAGCATGATATCTTTAAAAGGGAGCGTTTTTTTGAGGTGTTAACGGGGGCATTCCTATGTTTGACAATTGGGAGATTCTACCGCATATTTCCATAGAAGAAATGTGGGATCAATCAAATTTCCTATATTAAGTAAACTAAGCCATTATGTTGGTTTGGAACGATGATTTCTAATACATTACCATAAATTGGTAGTAAATGGAGTATTGCGGGTTAGGGTGGGTTGATGGTACAGTCGGACATCTTATTTTGCCCTCATTATTGGGCCATGGAAGGGGCGATTTTTACGTACAAATGGGGTTAACTCAAAGATTGGAATATTGGAAGGAAGATTTAAAGGGTGGAAGTAGAACCAGAACCAGGTATTAAATTACACCATACTTCTTAGGTTGTCTTTAAGGGCGAACGAGTTAAAGAGTTGGAAAAAGTGTTGAAGGTAATATGGCCAATTTCGACCTAAGGATGGAGGACCATTCGTAGAAGTTAAAATACTTTCAAAACTTTCAAGAAACCTATTGAGGATATAAAATACGAATGGCTTGGGACGCAGCCCATATGAACGATGTTTTCCAGAATAAATTACTTTGCCAGTCCAAATATTATTATGGGCAACTTCGTATTACAACAGTTTAATTTCGAAATGGACTGCATTGTACGGTTATGAGGGAAATGTAGAAATGTAAATGGAACTTTTATAACTTTTTCCGAACCCAGTATTGACGACACTATGACAGTACTTGCCCATGTTAAATGGGAATGGCATCGATTTTTGGGTTTTAAAAGAAATTGTGAGAAGAAATTGTGAACATTTGTCATGCCATGTTTTCACAAAAAACCCATGTGGAGTTGTCAAGAATTACGGATAGGGGGACAAATGTTATATTGGGGCAGGTACCAGCGCTAAAGTGAAAAATTGGTTTTGGATTTTGCAGATAAAATTAATGGGCTAGATTGACAGAAAATAATTCAATTTAATTCTTTAAAAGCTAAAGGGAAACCGATATCCTTTGCGGGACTGGATATGCTTTCTGATATTAAAGGGGGGCTGAATTGAACTATTGACGTTCCCAGGGGCAAAAGATCTATTTAAGTGATTATATTTAGGGGCTTTACGGAAGGACTTAGTTTTCCACGTTTGAAAAAAGTTTCTTGTGGCATGGCTTGGACGCGATAAAAAACAGGATGAGCCCTGATTTTTCCTTGGCGATCTGTTCGATTTTGGTATCGGAATATAGACAGTGGTAGCCAAGGTTTTACGACCTTAGGAAACTTGCAGAAATTACAGGTTTGGGGATTACCCGGTTTATTATTTTGTCGGCAACATGATTTATGGATGAACGGATATTTTGAAGACGAGTTGATATTCAGTGTTTCATGACCTGAGTCTTTTATTAAACGGAATTCTTTTTTATTAGGGACGGTGCATGGTCTGGGCATGGGGAAGGGGTATTAAACGGATTGAAAAAAAAGTCTTCACTAATCCAGTTCTCAAATGGTTTATAATGGTTGCACAGTTTAGGTTGTAAATTGGCTAATATCTTCTGTTAAGAACAAGTGATTCTGGGGATGAGGATATTAAATTTCTGGGTTGACGAGAAAGAATGTTGGTGCATATTGCAAGCGGAAATTAGAGCGCAGCACTACGATTATTTTGTTTTTTGGGACATCGGACCTGCCTTTGGAAAATTACTTTGAACCGATATTACCTATATATTTGTTGGGATTGGATTTATTATTTAACTATGGTGAATTTGATGGATCTAGTTTGTTTTGAGAAATTTTGAGAAGTCGGACAGCGGAAAGTAGTAATAGGTGTTTTTGATAAAATTGAAAGAAATTGGGAAAAAGGAAAACTTATGAATCTAAATGGGTGTTTATTTCTTAAACTTTTACCTGTTAAGCATGGGCTGTTATATTTAAATTTTTATGATTTTGCGTTGTGGTTATTATAAATTAATATTGATAATTACATGCTCTTTTAGGTCCAATAACGTCATTTGAAGTGATATATTTTATCCATGCATTCGTTTTCATCCAGGAAAAAAACGCATATTAACTGATGTTATTCAAATTGTAAGGTTGTAAATCGGTTCCAAAGTAATCATTGCATAAATTAGCTTTCCGTTTTGAACCATTAATTTTTATAATAACCTTACATTTCAGGTGTTTTCCCTCCTGGCCAACTTTACTTTCGCATAACAAGATCTTAAGAATTTTTCTTGCCCATGAAAACGGAGAGTTTAGTTTACGGCCCAAAGGAGCAAAATTGGTTTTAATAATTCAGATTAACTTTGGGAGTAATTTGTTCAGAAACTAATGTATAGTTATCCACCATTTAATTTCGGGAGATAGCAGTTTAGGATCTATAGGTATTGGGAAAAAAATACTTATTCAAACCTTTGGATTTAAAGGGTTTTTTCGTAAATTTTCTTAAGTTAAGAGTTAAGTTTCCCCGGCGGCCAATTTTACATATGACCCTCCAAAATGTTTCATTGTATTCACGGGAGCAGGGGGCTTTTCAGAGGTTTCAAATTATACCGTGGTCGGAAAAAACTTTTTATTTAGATTTCTTTGCAGAGGCTGCCAATTTGTTTTTTTTGCCCATTCTTGTTTGGGAAAAAACCAAAGGGGTGGGTTTTTCATTTTTTCTTCCTTTTTTTCCTTTGGCTGGGTTTTGTGGGA
>Ga0163217_1098328_pt1 | contig 16101 bp, 22 predicted proteins | sample SynspAceP_FD_185933 | JGI IMG/M metagenome (GOLD analysis project Ga0163217, IMG submission 185933) | Saline lake microbial communities from Ace Lake in Antarctica - Synechococcus sp. Ace-P (PacBio error correction) | ecosystem: Environmental > Aquatic > Non-marine Saline and Alkaline > Saline ... | reverse complement strand
GCCGAGGACCTCAGCGCCGCCGAGTACAAGCGCCTGATCGGCGGCTGCGAGATGCTGGTTGCCGAGCGCATGCACGCAGCCATCCGCCGGCCTGTCCACCCTGGTGCCACGGCCCTGGTGGCCTTTACTCCCTCAAGGCCCAGGCTCTCGCCGCCATGGCCTATGCCGGCTTGACGCGAAGCCCCAGCGGATTGGTGATCTCCCGCGGGATTTCCCTCTGCTAACCCCTCCCAGCTTCGAAGCCCACTTCACAAGCCTCTGGCAAGAGCCGGCAGCAGAGCCGTTTTGCGCGCAGCGCAACCTCCGGAAGCTGCAGCGGCTGGGGCCCAGGCCAAACTTACAACGCACCTGGAGGCGCTGCTGCGCGGGGCCGACCTCTGATGAACATCCTCATCGTGACGCGCCGGAGCTGCCCTTGGCCACGGATTGCCGGTGGCCGTTGCCGCGCAGTTCGCCACCCTGCGAGCCCTACAGGGACGAGCACGTGTTCAGGGATCGTGCTCACCCGCCCCGATTTCGAGAAATCTCCACGCTCTCGCCGCCGAGCTTGAAGCCCGGTTTGCCCCACGTGCAGGTGATCCCGGGGCGAAGCAGGTCGCGCCGCCGCTGCGCGAGCCTCCGCTGCCAGATCTGGCCGGCTGGCCCGCGTGTTGTCTGGCGTGCGGCAGTGGATGCGCCGACGCCGCAAGCCTCCACGAAGCTGGAGGCTTGCCCCCTTGCCCGCGAGAGGCCCTTACTTACCCGTTTCGTTGCCGCTTCCCAATCGAGTGCCATCGAAAGGATCCTCAGCCAGCCGGCCACTGGGCCGGGCTGATACCAGGCCGAATTTTCATGAAAGCCTGTTCACCGCTTTTCTTCCCTCTGCCGGCCTTCCTCGCCTGTTTGTCTGTCATCAGGCCCACCGGCCCTGTTCTGCGAGCGCTTCTACCAGCAGCTCTGCGCTTCTCAGCCAATGGCCAGTTCAGTTCTCGCGAATCCTCAAGCTGGCCATTGGTTGGCTGAGGGGACATCGGACAGCCAGGCTTGCCCGCTCCAATGGAGGCCGCCGTGCATGCGGCGCTTCCAGCGGGTGATCAACCTTCACGGCCGAGGCATCGCGAAGCCCTGCTCCGTGCGGATGCCGGGCTGCCCATAGAGGTGAGCCCGTTTCCCCTCCCCCGCTTGACATCCAGCCGATGGCCCCCCGGAACATCGGGCGTTGCGCAAGCGTCTGTTGTTCGTCGGGCCCCGGCCACTTGGCATTTCCCAATTGGAGGCCGTCGGCTGGTTCTGCCCGCGAGGTCCGGCCTTTGCTCCTGGAGCTCGCCACCCCCAGCACAGTGCACGCTTGCATTGTCTACGGGAGATGGCCTCTGGCCGATCCAACAGTCCCGCAGGACAGGGGGCCGTTCTTCCATGGCTTTGTCCCCGGGCCCTCGCCGAGGAGGATCGCCCGGCTGCATCGCGGTGAATCCGGTGTTCACCGCGCGCCCTGCGCCTACGAATCGCTGCCTGCTTAGCCGCGGCCTGCAGTGCCCTGGTGTCAGCACCGGTGTGGGCTGTGAAGGCACTGGTTTTTCAATCCGCCGGCACTGCCTGCTTGCGGATACGAGCAAGATTTTGCGGAGGCCATTGCCACGCCTGCTTGCACTCTCATCGCTTTGCGAGCAACTGGCAAACGGAAATGCCCACGACCGACTCAGGCAGACCTTCAGCGCCGACCGCGTCCGCCGGGCGACGCGAACGCGATCTTTACGGAAGATGCCGCCTGCGGAATGAGGCGGCCCAAAAGACGTGAGATTTTCGCACCATTGCCCTTCTAACCTTCCCCAGTACCATCCCATTCCCGAGAATGATGCCTGTGGAGCCAAGGAACTTTACTGAATGGCACGAATGTCACGCGGGCACGTCCCCGATTTACCGGAACATTCTCAGCCCCACCTTCCCGCCGCATCCTTAGGCTTCTACGACCTGAGACTTCCTGAATCCCGGGTGGCGCAGGAGATTTCTTGCCCGTGGCCATGGAATCAGTGGATTCTTTGCTATTACCACTATGGTTCCACGGTAAGCCAGCTTCTGCAAAGGCCCTTCGAAGAGGTGCTTCGTTCCGGTGATCCAGGACTTTCCCTTCTGCCTCTGCTGGGCCAACGAACACTGGACAAGGAAGCTGGGAACGGACGCGACAGGATGTGTTGCCCTCCCACCAGACCTATTCAGCAGAAGACGACATGCCCGTCATATCCGGCAGCTCACCTCTGCGTTCCGGGATCCGCGCTACATGCGCATCGATGCAAGCCCATCTTTCTGGTCTACCGGCGGGTGAGCCAAACTCCCTGATCCAGCCGCTACCGCAAGCGCGCTGGCGACTAGGAATTGCCATGCACTGGGAATTGCGAGATCTCCCTGCTGGACTGTGGAATCGATCCAGCGAATGCCATGGTGATCCGCGAGAGATCGGCTTTGACTACGCCGTTGGATTCCAGCCGGACTGGACTTGTCTGCCAGCGCCCCTTCCGCCGGAGGCAGGACCGATGGCGATTGAGAGGGGGCTTGGGACTGGTTCCCAGTCCCAGCTTATATTGTGCAAGGACAGCGTGAACGTGTTCTCCTACGGTGCTGTGGTTGGACGGGATGCGACGAAGCCGAATCCCCTCGTATTCCCGCTTTCCCTTGCGTGCACCCCTTCCTGGGGACAACTCAGCACGGAGAGAACCCGATGCCACCATCCTTCATGCTCCACGCCGGATCTCTACGCAGAGTGGCTTGGATTCATGAAGTCAGCCGACTGCCGGAAGCGGAGGCTGCCCAGCCATACTGCTTTCATCAATGCCTGGAATGATGTGGCAGAGGGGAATCACCTCGAGCCGGATCAGCACTGGGGACGCAATAACCTCGATGAAAACCAGAGAGATTCCTCCTGGGAAGAAATTGATTTAGCAAAATGATTCTCGTATCGGCAGAACGATCCCAGATTCTCCAACCGGCTGGTTTCCCTTTTGCAGCCCTGACGAGTTTCTGCATACGACATGATATCCTGTCCTTTGTTCCCTTCATTGAGTTGACTACAGGGAGATGTTCGAAGCCGGTGACCGAACACACCGGAATTACGTTGCTGTTTCTGCCCATTGAGCCTTTTACCGGCTGTTGTGCCGCATTTGTCTCAATCGTTTTTCGGCGAATCCTGCAGTGCTGTCCTGGGATCAACTATCTCAATGAGACACGTCATGGGCGGACCTTTCCACCCAGCACGCTTCAAACGGCGCGCCTCTGGGATCATGATCAGGCCGGGAGACTGGTTGTTCGAGGCATGCGGCAGGTCTCCCATGCGAGGCTCCAAGTCATCAGAAAGCATCTTCCCGTTATCGTGGCGATATCACCAACAAGCCTATTCGGTATTATGCTTGATGGCACGTGCGAAATTCCAGCATTCCTGATCGGCATTCCATCCAGGCGTGGAGACTTTCTAGGCATCGAGGTGGGGTCTGGCTATTATAATGAGGAGCGGAACTATCTAGGACTGGATTGAGCAAGCAAAACACGAATTTCGGCGTGCTGATGAGGGCCCAAATACATTTTTTGCTCTGCTTCGAAGAGGCCCGGATTCCTGCAGGCAACAGGCATCAGATTCTCTCACCAGTCTCGGCCACTCTCTGATGGGCCTACGTTCGATCAGCTTGCTTCTGTCGCTGTGTTGACGTGGATCAATTGAGCCCCCCATCTACCTTCCCAGCGTCTGGGCGGGCCATTCCTCACGAATCCCAGAATCTTAGCATACTCTTCTCCCGAGATCAGCGGTTGTTATAGATTCCCAAGCTACGCGAGAGACACATTGTTTTATGGTTGGAGTCCCAGGCCTTGGAGCGAGCCGCCTCAGGAAAAAGCCATAGTCATGTCTGTGCAAATCATCTGCAGATCGCAGGTGGCTATGTTCCTTGGTTGAATCCTTCCGGGGTGCCGGTCTGGGCGATGCATGCGAGCAGTGATTCTGGGCATTGCTCTATGCTGAAAAAACGCATCGAAAGTGCCTCGTCGATTTGGCAGATGGCACCTTCGGCCCTGAAGGGGACAATGTGTTCAACTGCTGTTTCGCCTGGAAGGCAGCAACGCCCAGGCTGAATTCTCTGCTGTTCAAAAACAGCACCTCAGTGCTCCCGCCGCGCTGGGATGGCAGTCGCCAGCGAACGATGCTTCAGCCTTGGATTGAGGATAGGAGAGAGGATGGACGCAGGAAGCGCGGATTATTCTATTCATTCGATCAAAAACAGCCACATGATGCTTTCAGGTCTGTGTCATGTGGACTTGATGCTCTAGCAAGCTACAGTCTCTCTGACATCCAGGCTGGAGCTGCGCAAAATGTTCTGCGCCTGCAACCTGAGATCGAAGCTGAGGCGCACAGCACGTTTACTGCCGAGCACTTTGGCTCGGCCATGCCTGGCGCGTACATATCCTAGCAGCCAATGAACCAAGTAGTAACGAAGTCGTCGCTAGTAAATCTGCGATTCTTGGCAGCAGTCCGGCGCGAAGCTTAATACCGGGTCTTACGATGAGTGTTTCTGTCTACCGACATCTGCCGGACGCAGCACTGTTTCTGAAGTCTTTCCTGGAACGTTTTGTGAGGCAGAAGCCTTTCTCCGATGATGGGAATCGCCTCTGCACTCACCGATTTCGGCCAACCCCCGTCATCGAGCAAAACCAGGGAGCATCTCCACTGGACATGGTGGTGTTGTCGTCATTGCCACGCCATCACCATCCTGGGAAAACTCATCGTTCAGCCTCTGCCGCCATTCTACCTGAGCGACCTTCCTGCCACACTCTCATTGCGATGCAGCGAACCCGTTCGCGTGCTCAGCGCATAACTCACTGGGCTCACCAGGCTCACCGCTGGGAGGAGCCTTGCAGCGTGGCTGAGCTTGCCATCCTCTTCCCGTCTATTCAGCGGGAGGAAGGAGCCATTCGAAAGCTGTTCGCTCTGTGTCAGTCAGGCCCACCAGGAGCTGTCGGCAAGGCTCTCGCTGACGCTTCATGTTCGCGACGACGCTTCGAAAAGCATGGATCCAGCGATTCCAAGGCTCAGTTACTGGTCCATCCATCCCTGTATTTCTATAGATTTCAATGGCCGTGAATCTCGGCATGTCGGCGAATATCCGTTTCCATGGTTCTTGGAATGCAGGCTTGCATTCTGTTCGATCCTCACCGACGACGACTGGCTTAGCCAGGGAAGCATCGACCACCTGCTCTCTGTGATCCGTCGCCTCGAAAACGATCGTAGCCATTCAGCTTTCAAGCATTTTTTTTACCCGCGATACTCCTACACGCGAATTCAGTGCGCAGCCTGCCACCAGTTTGCCGCATCGCATGCCGACGTTGGTTCCCTCTGAACCGGTGACCCACGATGCGCCCTTGCGACCAAGGGCTACATTCCTCAACCGCTTGTTCTTTCGCCAGATTGGTTGGACCAGACAGTTCTGGCGAGATACGAAAGCAATGCCTTCTTCCGATTCTCTACTTCGGCCCAGCCTTTCTTCAAACCGAGGTAGTTGCATTTATTTCGTAAGCCCTTTGGTTTCATCGCACGGTTTTTAATCTATGCCACTGGGAAGCCTGGGGCCGCGCACGACCCCAGGCTCAGCAGGGAGCGCTGTGCCGGGATTTCTTGCGGCCAGTTCCTTGGATCTACCGCTACTTGAAGCTCGTGTCGATCATTGTAAGGATCGCATCCTGCGTGGCCGCCAGCGATGCAAGCTTATCGCAACGCGCTGGTTGAAAATGAAGGGCGGGCGTCTGGCATGCGCCCTTTGCGATGCATACCGAAGGCATTGTTGCTCGGAGCCTATGCGTTCCTCATTTCCTTCAGTGGCGTTACCTTGTACTCTCACGTGAGAACCCGGTCTGGTCGTCCCAGACTCGTATGTTCGTTCTCTTTCTTCAATTGAATCGGGTCTCGTCAGTACGATTGTTCCGGTCTACAAACGCGCCACGGCTGCTTGCGGAAGCGGTTCGTTACCGTGCTTGCCCAGAAACTTAGGTCCCTCCATCGAGATTCGTGATCGTGGACGATGGATCCCCACTGACGCTACTGACATGATGTTGCCGAATACGCTTTCTCGAGAGAAGCCATTCATCCCGTCAACGGTGATCGCCAGGTCTAAACAGTGGTCCAGCGAGCCCGGCAGATGGCGTCTGATGAGGCACGGGCGAATTCATTCAATCCTCGACAGCGACGACCTGCTCTTGCCGGCAAAGTTTTTCCGCCCAGGTTGCTACCTTGCCAGCGGCCCGGCCTGAGTGTGGCATCTGCTACGGACCCAGTTGCTGAAGAGAATCATGCTTCCAACCCCACCAGGACGCGACTGTCCGATGCAGCGGCCACCGGTGAAAACTCATCGCATCACCTCTTCCCCAGGCTGTTGTGACGGAACGGGTGGTGGACCACCAGCCTCCCCTCTGTACCGCCGACCCCCATTTGCTGGATCAGACGGGCCATGGCAGCCGTGGATCAACGAGGAAGACTGGAAATATTGATGCGCGCTGCGTTGGCCACGCGGCCGACGAGCGGCGTGGCTTGGGTTGCAGGATCCCTGTTCTGTACGGCGCATCAACCTCGGCAAATGAACCACCCTCAGCCAGAGGGGCAGCGTGGATCCTCGCAAGTTATCGGAATCGGAAGCATGGCACGCCAATCCGATCTTATATCAGCGCCCGCCAGCAGGGATTCCATTGGAAGCACCGGAAGATTAGCGACCTCTCTTGCTCGCTTCGACCTTCTTGCTTTGCCGCCAGTGCGGCTTGGCCAGGGTTTAGACAAAGAATCGATAAACACTTCTGAACTTGGCTAGATGCGCGTCCACTCCCCACAAGCTTTCGCCCTTCTGTTTACTTACTTCTTCTATTGGTCTAGTGCCCACTGGTTTGGCTGGAACGAGGAGCAAAAGTTTCGCCAATATTTTTCTCCCACTCACCCATTTCAACCACTTCGAGAGCTTTCATTGATTTGGTTGTCCGATAATCACGTCGCAAAAGATAATATGCGGACTATAGCATTGAATCTGCTTTCAAAGCCTTCTCTAGCTAGCAAACAGTTTGCAAGACCAGCAAACTAGCATCCCGCATTCAATGGCCTACCTTGACCAATATTGAAACTTTGTCTCCAAGTTGTCTTCACTTGTCACGCGAAGTATGGGCTTGCCACCCTCTCTTTTCGCCACTCTTCTGCAAACACCACAAATACGAACTATAGATCAAATTCTATTGATTTCAAATTCTTCATTGATCAAGCCTTGAAAGACGCCTTACATCTTCTTATTTAGGCTGTGGAGCAATTCAAGGAACCCATTTAAAGCTGCAAAAACAAGAGATTCGGGAATTGATATTTTTGTGGCCAAATAATTCGAGCGTCATCTCGGCAGCCTTATTCGTGAGCCGAATTTCCCTTTTCGCCATTCTTCAGTTGTCCAGTAACCGCATATGATTTTTTTTGGCATTGTTACCTCGATTCTGTTTTCGAAGTGGAATGACCGACATTTCAAAACTTTTGAATGAATACTCGTCCCTGGTTCCAAAAAATGCATTCCCAGCGTCAGCTGTATAATTGAACCCATGAGTTGTCGATTACAATGTTTCGAAACCCTCGCGAGTGTTATCAGCTACCCGAGGAGTGGGCTGGGAGCTCATCGTGGTGTTTAACGGGCTTTGCCGCAAACGATATCAAGAGGCAGTTGCATGTTCTGCGCAAGCAGCTTCCTTGTATTCGGCTTGAATTATCTAGAGAAGCTGGCTCACCCGGGGCCCTGATCAAGGCTGCTCTTTGGCGAACGAAGAGCTATCGCCCGGCTCGATGTCGGCGATGTGATGACCCCCCTCACGCTCGGCATCGCCAATTTCAAGTGCTAAACAGGCATCCCGGCTTGCGTTTTGTCACCAGTGATGTGAGGTTTTGCGGACCTTTTTGGGAATACCACTGCAAGTTAAACGTTCGCCCATTTCCAATTGCAGCAGCCCCCCCCCAAAAGGCCGGCCGACCACCGCTGTCTGCTGAGGCTGGTCTGTCCTATCGAACATTCCCCACCATGCGCTCTGTGATTTGCGTCCGCCGAAGTGCCTATGCATTTAGCGGTGGGCTACCCGCAATGAATTTTACTACGGCAAGACTGGGATCCTGGGTACCGGCTTGCCGAGCAAGCAGCTTCTTCCAGATCCCTGAAGTGCTGACACGTGTGCGTCTGTTCCCTGTGGGCTCTCTTCCGCGTCATGTGCGTGAGCAGCGTTGCCAGTGCTGCCCTCTCCCGAGCGTTGCTACAGCCAGCCCGCCGCAGCAGCGGACCATCCTTTGAAGACCCTTCCTTTGCTCCAGCTGCCGGCTTTCGCCCCAGACCCACCAACGGCTTGCCAAACGCTGGTGGCCTTTCGATCGGACACCAGGCCGAAGGCGCCTATTTCATTTGCCGATCGCTGCGCGGCAACGGTGATCCGCCGCTGTCGGCCTATTTTGCCGAAGCTTTCGCCACGGTCCCTGGCTGCCATAAGATCTGGCCTTACGAAACTGCCCCAACGCCTCCAACCTCTCCGCGCATCCATGACTGCACTTTCGGTGGCGATCCCCAACTATGCCGCGAGCAGGTGTGATCGATGTCCATCGAAGCCTTGCTTGCTCTGGATCCACCGCCGGAGGAGCTTTGCTGGTCATTGAATTCAGAACGCGCCGATCACGAGCCAGCACCGAAGCGCACCTTACAAGACTGGATCAACAGAGACGGCCTGCGCTGGATTCCGCCTGAAGCAACCGTCGATTACCGCTGCCATGAATCGAGCCCGGCTGGGAGCCCAAAGGCCAGCGTGTGCTGTTTCTCGACGACGAACATCATTCCCTCGCCAGATTGCTGCACGCCATCTGGAGGCCACCGCCACTGGGCCTGGAGCCCTTGATGCCGGCAGGGTGCTTGCAGCCCTGGTTACCAGCGGTCGGCCCGATGCGGAAACTGCCGGCACCCCTTCCGCTTCAACAGCTTAAAACCCCGCCGTGCAGTGAGTTCATGGGCGGCAACTTCTCCCTTCCCGCCAAATGGCGCTCGAACTGGGGGGGTTTGACGAAAACTTCACGCGTGTTAGCCTATCGCTTTGAAAGCTGAGTTGCCCATCGCTGGAGCAATGTGAGCTATCAATCAGCCTACATACCAGAGGCCCTGATGATCATTGCATTATCCTCCCGTGGTGGAACACGCAAAAGCTATGGAGAACAACACCTTCGTACCCTGCGTCCGGATCATTGCCGTTGGTCGTAGTTTACCACCTGCTCTGTACCCGTCCATTTCACTCGGCGTGTGTTCGCTCTGCTGGCTGCGCTCTTTTCGTTCGCCTCCTCGCACACCGCCATCACCTGCATAGGCCTTGGTGGATCCCCTCACCCTCCTGGCTGAGTGGCGCGGCCTATTCTGGGCTTTTTGGTTATCGGTAAAAGGCCCCCAAGGTTGCTGTCGACGAAGGGTACGTCGCTGCTTGATTGTCACGACCCATCCGATTCAGTACAGGCTCCTCTATTTCGAGCACTGGCTCGATGGCTCCATGCGGAATCGAGGGTCTTATGTTCTCACCTTGCCCGATGCTCAGCTCCAGGGCGTGGCTTCGGCCTTGCCTTCTCATGGATTGTGCCTCTTGCTCGAGCGTTACATTGGCGAGTGGCAACGTTTCAACCCCGAAAGCCGCGGCGGCGACCAAGCTCAAATTACCTTCGTTCTTTGGCTAGCCAAGCCTATGGGCTGCAAAATTGGCCTTTGGCCCAGAAAGCGGGTGATGCCTGATGCGTTGTTAGAATCACCGGCTGGGCCAATGCTTGGGCATGCTCCAGATGCTGATCGCCTGCGAGGCTTCGCTGCTTACCGTCATCTTTTTGCGCACCGAAAGCAATGATCTTCGGGCCAGGTCATCGCCTGTGAGGCTAGCCGCATCGGCTGATCGTTGCCCAGGCAGCGGCACTGTTGCCGATCGGAAAAGCCCAATGCCCGCTTTTATTCGCCGAAACGGGAGCTCCAGCAGACCGTCTCTGGTCGCTCCCTATTTTGTGGAATAACCAGTTCTTTGCCGAACGTGCCAAGAGCATCGCCCCATTCCGAGAAGAGCTGCGAAGCAATGGGGCAATTCCTGGTGAGGCCTTTCTGCTTTCTTTTGTTGGCAAAGTTTCACGGAAAAGAAGCACCCCTCTCGCATCTTCTCCTTTTTCCCTGGAGCGCCATACGAGGAAACAAGGGTTGGTCGGAGAGAATTTCATGTGCTGTTCGTGGGTTCAGGTGAAATGAATGATAAGTGTCCGACCCAATTGCTCAAAGACCATGACCTGGCCGTGAGCTTTGCGGGTTTTCTCCAAACCAGACTGAAATCACTCCAAGCCTTATGTAGTAGCAGACGCACTTGTCCTTCCCATTCAGGACTTGGTGAAACCTTGGGGGGTTGCGGTCGTGAATGAGGCAATGCATGTGCCGTCTGCCAGCCGATTGTGATGTGATCAAGTTGGTTGGTGCGCGGAAGATCTTCGTGCTCCATGAGCACACAGGGCTTACCTTCCCATTTGGAGATATTTGATTGCACTGGCAGGCGCAATTGCCACCTGGCTCAGCGAGGATCGAGGAAAGGGCAGATGCCATGGGCAACGCGGCCCGCAGGTCGGTCATGAAAATCACAAACGTAAGGCGTCAATTGTCCATGCATTAAGGATGCTCTTGCCAGGGCGACTGCAGCGTAATTGGTTGATGTTGCAGTTGCGACTGTTCTTCGAATGAAGGACAACTAACCCCCGTCTGCTCCGTCTGTTGACCTGGTTAATCGCCGCAACTTCGGTCTTCTCGATGGCCCTCGCAGCAGCTGTCTCAGTTTCTTCCGCCCACACGGGGGCAGGTGCCTTTTTTTCTGGTCGTGCACGATAGGTTCGCTAACTCTGTGCCTGCGCAGCCGCCATGTCCCTGGTGGCGTCATGAGCCTGCTTGGCCAGCCGTGTGCAGTGCTTGCCCTCCCCAGGTGTGAGAGTGCAGACGGGGGCGTGCAGCGCTATGACGCTCGTGTTGGCTTGCCCCTGGTGCTGGCTGCCGATTGGCTACGAACCGTTCTCGCCCTCAATGCTGCTCCGTGCAGCCAACCTGCACCTCGCGCCGATCGGCTGTTCCGGGCGCCAGCTTGCCCGAAGCGGTCGTTGTGATCAGCGTTCACGGCATCAGCATGGCGGCCGCTAGACGGACGTCCGCCGCTTGGCCCTTTTCCCGTGCCGATCTGCTGTTGCCTGTGAAGCCGCATCACGGCCCGCTCGGTTTTCGCTCACAGCCGCGGTGTTCAGTGCCCTTCCCTCACCCTGCCATGCCGAACACCTACGACGCTGAAGACTTCTCTCCCGGGCATGCGTCGTAGCCCTGCTTGAACGCTATGGCCTGTTTCCTAGTCAAGGCTCGTCGGGTTCAGTCTCTGCCGTCTGAGTCGCGCGATCACGCAAAAGCATCTTGATCGCCTAGACACCGCCATGGGAAGTGCGCGGACCCATCCCAACCTGATTGCTGTGATCCGGCGGGCGACGGGAACGACCGGCGCGTCTCCTGGCTTGGTGGCAAGATCTGGCGTCTGGCAGGGGGTTTGTATGTTGCTGCCGGGGCGCATTGCCGACTATGAACTGGCTGATCACTACCGCCTGGCCAGCGTCTTCGCTCTGCCGAGCGAGAAGGAGGTTCGCATCCTCTTCCTCGAAGCCCTCGGCTGCAGGGCGGGCCGGTGCTGGCAGGCAACCGCGCATTGGCTCGTGGATCCCCTGGACGATGGGGGGGGGGGGGGCCCGCTTTTTTTTTTTTTTTTTTTTTTTTTCCGGCGCGCTGCTGGTGACCCGATCAGCCCCTGGCCAACATCTGCCGTGCCCTGCTGGAGCGCTGCAGCAGGCCGCTATGCTTTTCGATCCCTCCGGCCTGTCAGGCGGCGGTTGCCTCGCGCATAAAGTTTGCCCCGCCTTCTACCGGCACCTCGATGAGGCTCCTCACCGCCGAGCGCGCGCTGAGCTCCCGCATGCCTTTCATTGAACTTACAAGCATCCACGCAGTAACAGCACTCCAGTAAACTTTAGAGTTATATTTGGTTCTTCATCAAAAAATTGCATGAAGATCCGTGGATAACTTAATCTGATTGCTTGCATGTGCATCGATAGTACGTTTGCCCCCTCGCGGGAAAAAGGCTTTTTGGCTCGATCTGCAGGTTTTTCCTGAGAGGCTACCGTAATAAGTAGCTATCTGACCACTAGATAGGGGCGAGCTGCGATTGGCCCCTCTTGGCCTTGATGTTTTTTTGTAACCATGAAGATTGGAATGATTCATGGCAAGCACTGGGTCATGATTTACGTGCAAGATGGGTTATGCCTGATAAAGGTATATTTTATGATATTGGCGCAAATGTTGGCTTACATGTGTATGCGAGCTAGTCCATTCCATGCCTCTTGCCCACTACTTCGCTTCGAGGCCCAGGGCGAAATTGGCGCAAAAGGCGTTGAAAATCTCAATAGAGACGAACAACCTCAGCCCAGAATTCGACTATTTGAAGCCGCACTGGGAGCATGTGCAAGGGTTAAGCGCCGAAGCTCGCTCACCTTCGGCCCACGACGGCATGCTAGCCTTATAATCCAAATGAGAAAACTACAAATACACAAAAAACAAAAAGAGCAACAAGTGCACCGTCTATTACAATTGACGACCTAGCCGGCAAACAATCTTAATTTTTGCCACCGGATCTTGATTAAAATTGATGCTAAGAGGGCTCCGAGGCCAAGCGTGGCTTAAATGGTTGGCCTTGACGACCTTCGAATGCAAAACCCATATTGCGTTGTGAATGCTCTACGTTAGGGCATTTGGCAATGTCAGAGAGGTCTTGTCCAACCGTCTTGGAGTTACACCTTCTTTTCATTGCGTTAGGCTCATGCCGCGCCGTTGACTAAGGTTGATATAAAAAACTTTCATTCAGAAAGGGTCAAAAATAGATATTTTAGCTGTTGAAAAATCGACTTGATCGTTGCCGCTGCCTTTAAGGAAGCTCTCTGCAAAGGCTGATCAAAAGGCTTGGAGTGCTGCACGTAGGTATATGTTTTATGGCAGGTACCCAGCGGCATTTCGTTTGCGCGGCAGGACCTCTTCCTATGAACGTTAGGACGCAGCCGCAGCTCTATCACTTCAGTCAAGCTAGAAGGCTGATGGCGTGATCCATAGTCGTCCGTACTCCGAGACGGGACAAAGCCGTTGTTGCGCGGGAGGGATGAGGCCTCGGACGCCGTTCAAAAAAACTGCTGGGATTAAAGCCCCAGAGGTGAATATTAGCCCAATCTTCCTCTGTTAATAGTGAGGCGAGTCAGGCACTTGTCAAGTCTATTCTCTACTTGAATACCTGCTCTATGATCTTTTTATACCTTGCTGATGAAGGTTGCCGATGGTCCTCGTGGATCCAAGTCTGTCCTTAAGTTGATCGATCTTGAATTATGGCTGTGGCGCGTGGACTTTCAAGAAAAGTTGTCACTCCTTGGCGGCTATCCAGGCTGCCCCGAGCTGATGGCTAGGCGCCAGGGTCGGTTTTGGCTTTTCTGGTGGCTTGTTGATCCAACACTTCTTTCTGGCTGACGCCAGCATCGGTGGTTTTGGCTCCAGCGTCGCGGATTGGGCCGGACCGGCGCCTTCTCGTAGATATCGCTCGCTTCTTGCAGATTGTGCTGGCGCGCTCCGCTGTGACGCTGATGGGGCGTGACGAATTGATCCGCTGGCTGCGGTGCCAGTGGTTGGTTACCAGCCGACAAACGCCGCCCCCACTGCAGGCCTCGTCTATGCTTGCGAAATGGGCCGTCCTCGGGTAGTCGGGACGGTACTTGAGCGTTTTCGGAACAGGGATTCTGAGTAGGGGTTGTCGTTTGAACCCTTGGGCCTGCGAAAAGGATCTGAGCACACCAGCCCTCCAGCCCTCCGATTCCAGCGGGCCCCGCGCATGCATGCCGTTGTCGCGTGGAGGATCACGGCTGCTGCTGGCTTCTGGTGGCCTCAAAAGACCCCTTGGCCGTGGAAGCGCTCTTTCAGGCAGGCCCGCTGCAACCAGCTCAGCTGCTCGATTCTCGGATGACCCACCTCGGCTACATCCCAAAGCCACCACCTTGCGGCTCCAGACATCGACCACCAGGTACAGTAGGAGCCACACCCACCTCGCCACCGTTGTCGCAGGAAAGCTGATATCCCCACGACCAAACCTCATTGGGGGGCAAATCCGCCCTTGCAGGCGCGGCACTGATCGCGGTTCCTGCGGCAAGCCGGGCGCGACCGCGGCGGTGGGCACGGAACCTGCCTGATGCAAGATCCGATAGAAGCCGATTCAGAGGCCGATATTTTTACAGGCCTTTGTGAGTCGAGCCAGCGCCGGTACCGATCTGTCCCTTGGCGGCAGCGCAAGGCGTACTCCGGTCTGTTGCAGGTGAGCAGGGATCCGCTGGCCGTTTCCTCCTCGCTTAGCCGGTGACCCACCAGGCCGTGAACTGCCTTTACGGCGCGTCCTCCGCCGTTCCCCATCACCACCCAAAAAGCCTTACGGCCAAGCGCCTGAGGGTTCGCAGGCTGATGGCCGATCTCAGCGCAGGCGCTTACAGTTCTGGCGCCAGCGGGCATTCGCCTCGCCGATCAGCTTCGATTGCCTCCCGCCGGTGCGCGGATGCTGGTCAGGCCTTCCGCGTCCTCCAGCAGGAAAAGGCCTCCCACTTTTTCGGCAGCACCCAGCAAGGCCGCCATCTCCGCCATGGCCTTCTCCTTGCGCTGCAGCTCCTTTTTGAGGGCTTTGATCTCTCCGCTGCGTTCCTGCGGCGCGGAGGCTTTTCGCAGCTCCTTCTGCTCGGCCATCGTCAGCCACCGGACTTGGCATTGGCATCCTGGGCTGCCTGGGGCGCCAACCGCTCCACCTGGCTTCGGGAAACAGGCCCCGCTCCCGGCAGTAGGCGCTGAGCTCAGTGGCATTTCACGGCCAGCGGTCTCCAGCACCACTGGAACTTAAAAGGCGCAGCGCTCCAGCCGTTTGGTTCCTTTCTCGGATGCCACGGCACCACCTCTCCCTGCAAACCGCCAGGTCTTCCTCCATTTTAGAGGGTGATCACGTGAATGCCCAGCCTTCTGAAATCCTGGCCACGCTCTGCCTGTGCGGCGGGCTTCATCCGCCTTCTCAGCATCAGCCTTGACGCCTCGCCTGTTATCGCGCATTGGTCATGTCCTCAAGCCCCCGGGTGTACTGATGAGAGGTGGTGACAACTTTCTGAAAACCGGGGGTGGCATCTCCCCAACTCGATTAGGTAGCAAACTCCGCACACCTCCAGGGAGTCGTTCGGCCGTTGCTGACAAGCTGCAGATGCATGAACCACCACCGCTCGGTCATGCCGCCAGGATTGAACCGCCGATTGAAAGCGGTAGCTTGAAGGCGCCCCCAAGTAGCGCATCAGCGTAACTTTTCGAAGCGGAAGGGCATCGGAAGCTTGCCGCTGAAGCTGGTTTTCAAGTTGCTGAGCACCGTGTTAATCCAAACGGAATTCTGGTAATTCCATTGGGGATGACGACCCTTTACGACCACAGGATGATGGAAGCAACCGACTTCTGCAACGGCGCGAAAGCAAGCCAAAGCCATCGGAGGGGGGATCACTTGCGAGGCAGAGGAGGGTCTGCCTATCGCCCAGTGAATCTGGGCCCAATCAGCAATAGCGGCAAAATGGGAGAACGTTTTTGGGGCACGGTGGCCAAGTGTGTGTGTTAATATACCGGGGGTGGGCCCCGCCTCATCGACAGAGGAACGGGGCTGCCACGACGGCACCTTGTTCTTCCGATCCAACGACCAGGCCTTGCCCACCACCAGCGTTCTTTCCGCCAAGGGTAGGCATCATCCACCTGGCCAACCCCTTTTTCCTCTGAGGGGGGGACATAGGGGGCGCCCAATCCCCCACGTTCTTTTTCCATTGCCTGGCATGAATCTTGTTTCTGAAAGCAAACCCATTTTTGCGTTCGGTAAGTTTCCAACAACCGCAGATTTTTTTGGGGGGGGACCCCCGCCTCAAAGAAGCTTTAAGAGTGGGAGGGGGAAGGGGATAATCTTTCCCTTCCCGGGATT
>Ga0163217_1028473_pt1 | contig 16101 bp, 20 predicted proteins | sample SynspAceP_FD_185933 | JGI IMG/M metagenome (GOLD analysis project Ga0163217, IMG submission 185933) | Saline lake microbial communities from Ace Lake in Antarctica - Synechococcus sp. Ace-P (PacBio error correction) | ecosystem: Environmental > Aquatic > Non-marine Saline and Alkaline > Saline ... | reverse complement strand
TTTTCGACCGCCTAAGCTGTGCCGCCTGACTGCTTTTCCGCCAAAAAGTCAGCGCGGGGGTTTTCGACCCCAATGCCAGGATATAAGGCGCAGATCAAGTTAACGGAGCGCCATGGCGGATGTTTGCAAACGGCGTCATGTCGCCCCTAGCCAAACGGTCAAACCCTGTAGGGATCGCGCTAACATATATACCGTATGAGTAAGCACCGACCTCTATTTGAACAAAAAAGCAGAGGCGAGTACCCTGCAGTAGCCCGCCATAAACTGCTATAAGTCACGGTTAAGCCAACATTCGGGAAAGCGAGAACTTGCCTTGCGTGGCCCATGCGAGCCCAATTGCATGCGAGTTACGACTGGGCCAACCAACAAAGAGATATGTGCCCGCCAGATCCCAGCATTGCTGGGCCAATCACAAAAGGGGAACGAAAGCAACCTGCGTCTGCTGTATTTCGCGGATGAAACGAAAAACTCTTGAAGGGTGCATGGCGACCCAGCTTTAGAAGAAAGCACCCAGTCCCGCTCCATCACAGACGTTTCGCTGCAGCACCCCCGCGAGGCCGAGCAGCAGCAACGTATAGCGAGGCGAACCCATGCCAAGGGTCCAGAGACCCTTCAACGGCAGGGTTTAAGGTTACGGTGAACACGCCTGGCAAACGTGTATACTGGCTTGGAAAAATTCAGGATATTTTGGACAACGAACCGCCCCCGTTTCCGGGGGGAAAAGTAGCTGCGAGGTCAAGGCGTTGCTGACCAGCGGCGATGTGATTAACGCAACGAACAGGATCATACAGCCAACCCCCGGCAAAAAGACGGGACGCGCGTGCAAAGAAGAAAAAAGCAAGATGCCTGCCGTACATAAGGCTACCCGCGATAAAAAAGCCGGAAAGGCCAAAGAATACAAAAACGCGAGCCCCCCAGTTGTACCCAAGCGCGTTTTCAACGGTTCTTACCGTACCCCGCCAAGGGCGAGCGCCACGCATGAGAACCAGCACCGCCCCTGCGCGAGAAAGCGGATAGGTTAAATGTTGTATCGCGCCCGACGGCGAGGTCGACAACTTGGCTGTTTGATGCTTGCCGGCATGAGAATGGGTTAAGAGTTTTTCGACAACAGCCCTGACATTGCAGACCGTATTATTGCCCAAACAACCGGGACCGCAGGAGCTCCATCCCATCATCTATTCCTTTTCTAGGTAAAATTTTGCGTACCCCGTCAACGCCATTGCAACCACGCGATCAGCATGTGAAGGCCCGCAAATCCGGTAGCCAAGGAGGGATCGTCATGCGTAAGAACCGCCAAATCAGCGTCCAGCCAAAACCAGGGGGAATCAATGGTGCCCAGGAGGCGGCGCAGCGGCACATGTTGCACGCGATTCTCCATGCAGCTCAATTCACCATCCCAGCGCCTTCGCCAGCGCCGCGATTTGCACCCACGCGGACCAAGCTTGCGCCCTGTATGACGATCCATGCGGCAAGGGCAGAAACGCGATTACGCAAAAGATCGGTCATCAGCCGGTTTGCGAACCTTTTGCCCAGCGCCACAGATTCGCGCAACCGCTGGACACCCGTAAGCCTTGCGGCCAACCGACAGAAGTTGAGCAGCGTAGGGCGCGCGGTATGTGTCGTCCAATACGTATGCCACGAATGGCACCAAGCAGGGCTGACCAACGCACCATCACCCCGCAATACCGATATGGCCGCGGAGTGTGTGACGCGGCACGCCGCAAACGCATTGGGCCCGCCAACAAGCGTTCAGGCGCGGCAGGAAAAAGCTCATCGTGGCTGACGCATCAGGACAGCACGCACTAGCGTCAGGGATACCGCATGGAGAAAAGGCCAATGGCCTTCTAGCCCCAAAACCGGCGACGAATGGCACCGTTCTCCGTTGCACACCACAAAATCACTGCGCCGCTGGCCAATAGGGCCACCCAACTGCAAACTGTGCACGTTGATCGCGAGGTTGAGCCGCAGCCGGTAGGTGTCTGACAGGCATGGGACACGAGGGTGCCCAGCGCCATATTGAACCAAAAAGCGCACCGAGCATGATTCCGAAATCATCGAAAAAAAACCGGCCAGCGGCACAAACGCATCAGCACCCAAGCGGGGGGCCAGAGCGAATCCCATACTGCTGCGCGATGTTTGTGGCTGGCGGGTTCTGGCGGTTAAACATCAAGGTGCACCCCCCCTGCATCATTGGCACCACTGCTCAACAGTTGAAACGCCCGACCAGTGCGGAAAAGCCCGGAAGGATCGGCCATAGGAGAGGCGAGCACCAAGAAGCACCCCGCACGAACACACCACGCATCATCGCCACACGTGCAGAGCGGCTGTGATAGTTTGGGTCATCCCCAGTGGCGAGTTTACAATTTGTTGCTGGAATCGAGCGCGGTCCAGCATCTCTACAATGGTCAGTGAGAGAACAAGGCTCACGCAATGCCGAAATCTCTAGTTGATGAGGTGCGAGATAAGCACCGTTCGCAGTAGTAAAATCCCGGCCGCAGGGCGTTACCCGACAGAAGAAAGCTGAAGGCGCGGGATCATTTGCCCCCGCGTCGGACTTGGGAAACGTCACGGCAGGTCAAAAACGGTCCACCGTTGCAACAGCCGGTTCGGGTCGTTTCCATACAGCAGATGCAACATCGCTTGGCGCGATATAGTCGAACAGAGGCTAGGACCGATGAACGCCATCACCGATTACGCTACCGTTGACCGGGCGCTGTAAAATCTGCGGCCGCACAGAGGCGAGCGTATGAGCAGCGAGACTTAGCGCCCACCAATCTTGTCCCTGTGCCGGCTGCCATCGCACCAATCCATGGGCAAAGCTGTCGTCCATTTCGCTTGCAACCCTGAAGCCTGTGGGCGGATGATGGACAATCAACTCGGCGCAAAGCCATGCGATGCCCGCGGCTGTGGCACGCGCCCCCAGTTCGCTAATCCTCGGCAAAGCGCAGCCCCTGAACGGCCCGGACTGCGTGAAACACCTTGCGATGCACGATCAGATTCCTGTTCCCCGTAAACCCCTGACGCGCGATGTAGTTGGTCCATTCGGTAGCAAAGATTACGTGTTAGGCTGTTCGTGGCGTCCATCTTGTAGCCGCCCCACACGCGATGCGAAACCATCGCGAGGATCGTATCGGTCCGCTGCAGGCGTTGCGCGGCGCCTCTAGCCTGGGTCGGGGGCATCGCGTCCAAAAAGGCAGACGCACCCTCGCCCGTGTTCGCGCCAGATTACGGGCAGGCCGGGCCGGATCGTCTGCTTATCAGGTATACTATGGTAATCTTAACAATCTCTTTCGGCAATCGGACAGAAGCCATTTCGACGACGATCACTCGGCCGGTTCAATCGGCCCCCGCAAGCCAGGAGCAGCGGCAAGGCATCTGGTTGGTTCAGATGTGGAATCACAAACAGTTATTTGGCAAGGCGGGCGCGGTGTCATCCCCTTTAAGACGGAAATTAGTAAAATTTCGCTAAGGCTGGTTGGGGTATCAGCCGCGAAACCACGCCGGAAGCGGCTGCTGATGTTCGGCCAGATAAGCTGAGCACGGTTCGATCACCGTTTTCAAGAATGTTCGATGCGGCATGCCGGGTACCAGACGGTCAGAGGGCCGGGCAGCCGGCTAAGCTCGGTGCTAGGGATTTCGAGGGCTGACCGGTAGAAACTTTCGCCGGTGTTCGGATCAATCACACCTTCGGAGAGATACCCCGCACCGTACCGGTCCAAGCGCGGCGTCGTGTGCGGATCAAACGCAGAAAGCACAATGGTGGCGGACTGGTCATAGCGCACCAGATTGATAGAGCGCGGATCGACACGCACTCGAATTCGACATCTGCGTTCGCACCAATATCCATCAAGGTTGCGCCTGCTGCCACGACCCCCCGACCGTTGTGCGCGAAGCTCATGTACCACCCATTCTGCAGGCGCGCGAAATGACATACGGTCCATTGTGCCTGGCGGTGATGGTGGCCAGGACAAGCTGGTTGTACTGCGCGTACTTCGCGCATTCCAAGCTCAACCCTCTTCCTGAAAAGCGACGGTTCCGTTGCAGGCTTTCAAGTTTTGAGCCGTCCCGCGCTGTATGGATCAAATGGGCGAGCTTGCCGACGGCGGCCAGATCACCGCGCAATCCGCCTGAGAGACTTCAACTTGACAGCGCACCTGCGTGCCAGCCTTGCAACCAAGGCGACAGGCTGGCCAGCTTCACGGTAAGCGATGCAAGCTGCTGTCTGAAGCAAGATCTGCCCGTCGATGCCAGTGACCTGCATGTCGACAGCGCAAGATTGTTGCGTACATTCAAAGCATACCACACCGCATCTGGCGCGCGCTAAATATCGCGCCCCTGCCCTGCGCGCGCTGGGCCAATCTAAGCGACGAATGTTACCGGGCAAACTCTATCGGCGAATCCCAGCACAGCCGCCATCCACGCTCTGCCTTCGAGCCGCACGCAGCCCGATCGCACGGCGGGCGGGCGCGAGCCAGCGCAGATCGATTTTGCAAGGCAAGGCCGCGTTCAAACCGCGCGAGCACCTGACCCGCCTTACCGATATCGCCGCTCTGAGCGCCAGTTCTGCCAGCACGCCGCCAGCGGGACCGTCTGGATACCTTGGTTGCCTGCCACATCAATCTGACCCGTCGCAATCACCGCCCCCGCAATTCGCGTCGTTCGCGGCCCACCCTCGAGACCCCCACCTAAGCAGAGAGCCGCAAGTTCACGCCGCGTCAGTGCAAAGGCCCGTCTGGAGAGTAGTTCAGATTTGCATGATTAGGGCTCCTTGTGGTGACAGCCCAACTGGATGTCGAGGCGTGTCCACATCATGGCTGCGACTTAGGGCCGGACGGGCGGCGTACTTGCGCGGAATGTGACGGCAAATGTCGTCGAGTTCGGGCAAAGGGAAGGAGCAGCAAGCATTTGGCTTAGCATAGCCATGAAGTTCGCCCGTTTTCGTGTTAGAATTATATGCAAAAATATAATATTTCAAAAGTTATCGATTCTCGCCGACCATGTCAGCAAGACGACAGCCTGCCGGCAGGATGTGGCCCCTATTCTTCTGTCCAATCCGGTCATATCGCAAGCACCGCGCATTAGTGCGGAATTTTAGGCGTTAGCTCGGCAACGTACGCTCCGCGCGGTTCGGTATCATGTTGGGCCATTTCGGTTTAATCCACGCCTCATGGACGCATGGCTCCATATACTATCCAAGACCTCCCTCGGTTCCACTTGCTCGCCAGAACCCCGACACGGTCGGCATCATACCACGCTGTGAGCAAACCGCCAGCTCGGCCTAAGGCGCTGATATACGATGCCAACACGGCAAAAGGCGGGCGCATCATGCTCACCCGCCTTGGAAAAATACCCTATTTTTTTTTTTTTTTTTTTTTTTTTTTTAGGGCTTAATGTTTATTTGTCCGCTGGCAGTACCAGCAGCGCTTCGCGACTGTTGGTCAAGGTTCTGGTTACATACAACCAGAAGCTTTCCATCGCGCTTCAGTCCATTGGCTCGCCGTCAGTTGATTCGGCGGTGTGCCCCCGGTTGCTGCGTTAGCCGGAGTTCATCAACGAGTGAGCTTTCTCAGCTTCGTCATCGTTGCTTCGGCAGCCGTTGACGGTTGTTGTTGTGTCTTCGTCACGCTCGCTACCACCATCGAGCCGCGTTGTCACCATCGTCGATCTCTGCGATCGCGGCCGAGGCCACCATCATTGAACGTTCTTTCACAGTTCATTGAATTCGCGCAGGTCATCAGAGGGCTGGTCGTGTGCTGCTTTGCGAAGGCCGGGCGGTTACTGACCCATAGGGCAGCGGAGGCGAGTGTTTTAAATAGGTCATTTGATAAGCTCCTAATTTTCTCGTTCTGGTTGACTAACCCCCGTGAAGCGCGAATTGGTTCCGTAGTTGGAGATCCATTCGCATCACCAAAAAGAGAGCGCGCGGTACCCGTTCGCCTTAAAAGGTTTTCTGCGCTGGCGCTGTTGATTGCACGCCTACCTTCGGCTCATGATCCCGGTATCTGCTCAAACGTTTGCTCTCGCTTTTTTATCAGCCTGGCTGGTGCATCGCTGGTTGATCTTTACCGTTATCGAAATTCCCCCGGTTGAATGCCGCTCCTTTATGCTGGGATGAACGCACAGCCTGGAAAACCCTTGCCGCGCTGCGCAGTGAGCTTGGGCTTCGATTGTATCCGAAACCGGCACGCTATCTTGCGTGGGTCGGTGGCCTGCGCAGGGGATTTCGGCACTTCCGTACACCTACCGTCACCCCGGTCTCGACATGATTACCGCCTTGCGACTTTTGGGTATCCCAGCCGCTGGCTCTATGCAACTTGGCTGTCGACGCTGATCGCAGTTTCCAGCGGGTATCTATGCGGCGCGCGGCGCGGCAAAGCAGGCGATGTCGGATTGCCATGGGAGCCACGCAGCTGGGGTTGTCGCGGGTGCCGAATTTCTGTTCGCATGATCCTCGTGCTGATTCTTTGCCGATCAATTCGGCGCTGGTTTCCGCCGGTGGCTTTATTGGCTGGGATCAGGGCGTCTGACGGGGCCTGCATGGGCTGACCTTGGCCCGCCAATCGCACTCGCCCCCCGAAGCTGCAATTCTAGCGCGGTTCATGCGGTCTGCACTGCTATATGTCTTGGGGCGAAATACATGCGCAACCGCCCGCGCCAAGGGCTGACGAACGGCAGGCGCTGGGCGTCACGGTTTGCGCAATGCGCTGATCCGTGCTGACGGATCATCGGCCTGCAATTCTCGTTCTGCTGGCGGGGTCGATCTCATGAACAATGTCTATCTGCCGGGCCTCGGACGGCTGGTGTTTCAATCTATCTCGCGGCGGGATCTTGTCGTGGTTGAATCTGTGGTTCATTGCTGCTGGTGTTTTCGGTTATTCTTGGGTGAACTTCCTAGTGGTCTGGCCTTGCCGCCGTTGATCCCCGTTCTTCAGGCGCGCGCTATGACCGGACCTGATCCTCGGCGCGCGCTTACATCCGTCTTCTGTTGTCGGCAGTTGTGTCTTTGTCTGGACCCGTTTTTCCCACACGGGATGGAATTCCCGAAACAACTTGCAAAGGCGTGGGCGGGCGCCACCTTCTGGGGACGATCACTTTGCGCGATATCCTAAGGGCATTTGATTATGGTCGGCGCGCACCTCTATGCGCGGTGAGCGCTGGTGGCTGTGGGTCGAATGGGGCTTGGCGTGCCGCTTGGCCTTTGGGCGGCGCCAAACGCGGCGTCACTGGTGGATGAAATCATCATGCGCGGAATGATCGATCTTTGCTTCCCCTGTTGGTGATCGCTCTGATCCGGCGATCTTCGGGGCCAGCGCGATCAACGCCATCATCGCCATCGGATTTTTCAACATCCGTCTTTGCCCGCTCACCCGCGGTGCCGCGCTCAGTCGTGGAGCGTGAGTTCATTCTCGCCGCGCGGGTCGCTGGCAAAATCCGCGGCTCATCTCGTCGAACCATATCCTGCCCAATGTCACCCAAATCTGCTATTCGATGCAGGGCACGAGGCCAGTTCAGCCTTGGTATTCTGGCGAGGCGAGGGCAGTGTTGTCCTATGTCGGGCTTGTGCGCAACCGGCCGACACCTTTCCTGGGGCCGCATGTGGCCGACTCGCAAAAACCATGGTCAGCATCGCGCCGCATTATGGCCGCTGGTGCCCGGCTTTGCGATTTATCCGACGGTGCTGGGGCTGAACCTGTGGCGACGGGCTGGCGCGATGCACTGGGACCACGGCGCGGGGTGACCGTAAATGACTTGTGAGATCACCAACCTGCGCTGGCGATCCACGTTCGAACATCCTGCATGATTGTCACCCTTCCTCGTGCCGAGAGATCGTTTTGCCGTGGACCGGCGAGAGCGGCTCTGGCAAATCGCATGACGCCCTTGCCGCCATGCAGTTTGGCTGCCCAAAGGCATCCTGTCGCTGCGGCATCATCATGCTGGGCGGACCAGATCCTGCTGACCCTGGCCTGAGGCCGAAGCTTGTGCGCAAATCGCGGCAATGACATCGCATGGTGTGCAGGAACCGATGACCGCGCAAACCCCGTTGCAGGACCATCGGACATCAGGTCGCCGAAACCATTCGCATCCATGACAAAACCGCTGTCTCGCCAAGCCGCAGCCAGCGGGCGGCCGAACGTGAAAGGGTGCCTGCCCAACGATCGCTTTCCGCTGGCCCGCTACCCCACGAGCTATCGGTGGGCAAAGACAAACGGGTGGTCATCGCCATGGCCATCGCGCTGCCGCCCCCGGTCTGGCTGATGCGGAAGAACCAACCACCGCGCTGATGTAACGACGCAGCGCAGATCCTTGACCTGCTAAAGCACTGGCGCGGGACGACGTTATGGGGCTTGATTGATCACCCATGATCTGGCGTGTGGTAAGCTGTATGGCGATCGATCGTCGTGATGCGTAAAGGCGAGATCGTTCGAACAGGTGCCACGCAGACCCCTGCTGCAAACCATTGCGCCACCCCTATACGCGAGTGCTTTTGCCGCCTCGAACCACCAGCGTGATCGCTGCCGCCAGTCCCGCGCCGCACCCCCGCTGAGCGTGCAAAAACGTTCTGCCGCGACTACGCGCTGCAAACGGCAAGACGCTGTTCGGCAAACCGGGGCTTTTTCGCCGGTGGATGAATGTTTCATTACGCTGACAACGGTACGCGAACGTCTGGGCCTCGTGGGCGAAAGCGGATCGGTAAATCGGACCCTGACAATGGAGCGCTTTTGGGTTCTAAGCCCGTGCAATCGGCAGCATCACACTCGACGGCACTGCGGTTCTATAGCGCCACCAAAACCCAACCTGAGTGCGCCGCAAGCATGCAGGTGTGTTCAAACCCGTTCGGTAGCCTTCCAACCCGCGCCACCCGGTCGACCGGCTGATCACCGAACCTTTCCACCTTGCTGCCAAGCCCCCCCAAGCGGCAGCGCCCGAAACGACGCCATCGCCGATGCATTTGACCGCCGTGGGCCGTGCCCCCGATGATGCGACAAATTATATCCATGAATTCTCGGGCGGGCCAGCGCCAGCGGATCGCCATTGCCCGTGCAGTTGTTATCCGGCCCTGACTGATCCTCTTTGACGAAGCGGTCAGCGCGCTGGACGTTTCTGTGCGGGGCGCAAATTCTTGATCTGCTGGCAGAGGCTGTTGCAGCGCCTATGACCTGACTACCTGTTCATTTCCATGACCTGTCTGTGGGTGCGCACGATCACGGATAGCGTGCTGGTGATGAAATCGGCCAGATTGTCGAACAACGGTGCCACCCGCCAGTTTCGACCACCCTCAGCACCCCTACACTCAAGAAAAACTCCCTCGCCGCGCGGCCACGTTTTGCCGGACCTTGTGATGCCCCGAGCTTCATTTTTTGCCAAATAAACTCCCCGCGGCGCGTCCCGCACCAACCAAAGGCACAGCGTTATGAGAACCCGGACCCAGAAATCTCGACACCGATTGTGCCCGGCCTGCGGTGGCAACGCGCAGGATGACACGCTGAAATCAGCACAGACTGTGCTTCGTGCGAAGGCCCTTTTACCGCGTCAGTGCATGTGAGGGCGGTGCCCCCGGCACGCGCGAGGACGGATTGCTCGCCCCAGACAAAATCGGTGCTGGCGGTGGATTGCGCTGGTGTGTTCGGGGGCTCTGCCGACGCTGGATGCCTTGTCGGCGCGTGGTTCGACGCGCTTGCGCGCTGCGGGGGCGCGGGTTCCGCTGGGCGATGCCACGATCCCGCTGGTGCCGCGGGGGCGATCCTGTTTGACCTGCTCAACGGCGGTGACAAGAGCGGGACATAACCCCTTTACCGCGCCTTGGGGCGTGCGGCCTATGACGCCGCAACCGAGGACTGTTAACGCTGGCACCATTGGTCCGGGCACCGGTGCGCTTGAGGTGCGATGGTCAGGCGGGCTTGGATTCAGCTTCGCTAGAGTTGCCCGATGGCACGAATTAGTGGGCGCGCTGGTCGCTTCCAATCCGGTTGGGCGGGTTCACCACGCCGGGCGACAAAGTATTTCTATGCCGCCCCCTTTGAGCTGAAATGGGCGAATTTGGCGGAGGGCACGGAACCCTGCAAACGGGGCTGGATGACGATGGATAGCCGCAAAGATGGCTCCATGTCCCGCGGAAAATACCACCATCGCGATTGTCTGCCACAATGCACCCTAACAAAGGCACGAATGCCAACGCATGTCTGTTGCCGGCCCATGACGGAATCGGCGTTGCGACGTGCCTGCCCACCACGCCTTATGACGGCGATCTTGTCTTTGCCTAAGCACGGGCGGCACATGAGGTCGCGAGAGCATCCTGCCGTTTGATCGGCCAGCCGCGTCGCTGTGCCTGGCGCGGGCATTGCGCGAGCAGCCTATTTTGCCACGCCAGCAGCGGGCGGATCTGTTGCCCTTGCTGGTCGGGACCTCAACAGCTGATACGCATAGAAAAAACCGCGCCTCCGTTTGGAAAGCGCGGGCCTTTACGCGGGTTAGCAGCCGCTTATCAGTTTTCTCGGCCTCCAGCATCCTTTGGTCCATTGGCGCATCTGCCTCTGCTTCTGCTTCGGGCGAGAAAAGTTGCGAGATAGTCCGGCGACGCTTGCGCCGCCTTTGCGCATCTGAACGACATTTTCGAACGCGCCTTTTTGTCATCCAGCGTGGTGCGCGGAAGTCGGGTCGATTTGACTAGATATCGGCCCATGTTGAGCCTACTCGCCAGATCAGGCCTGCTTCGCACGGCAGCGACCAGATCTCACCATAGCGATAGTTCTTCGACGGGCCCGCCGGCGTTGCTGAGATCCCAAAGAAGGTTTCGGACCGACTTGCCGCCCGCTGGATCGTCCGCCTGCGGTCAGTCGAGATCATTGTGGCAGCCTTTGCATTGCGAACTGCTTTTTCGCCGGTTCGGCGTTCGCCTGCTTGGCGTCTGCCAGTGCCGGACCCCGCATCACCGGGGCGAGTAGTGCGCTATAAAGATATTTCATTGCGATTTCCCATATCATTCATCATCGTTTAACCTAAGCTCAGGCTCCCATTATGTCAACGGGGCCTGTTTTCGCGGGGCATGGTTGGGTTTCAGACGCGTGGGCCTATCTTGACCTCAAGCGTAGCGATCCCGCCTACACGCGCGGGTCACACATCCCCGTCGACAAGTGCCGCAAACCGCCGGCAGGTGTTGCCCGTCATGGATGATATCACCCGGTGCAAGCGACATGGAATGCGACAAGATCGGCCACTGTGTTCGCGCAGCCGACCAGGATTCAGATTCTGCCAGATCGCGTCCTGGCCGTACCTTCCCGTTCACGAGCAGCCAGATGCGTCCCTGTTCAATCTGATGGCACATCGGCTGTGGGTTTCAGCGCGCAATCGGGCGAGTTGGTCGAACGCTTTGGCCCAATCCCATTGGCGCCCTGCTTTCTTTTGCCTCGGCCTGCAGATCGCGGCTGGCAGTCGATCCCGGGACAGAGGGCCCCCCAGACGTGACCATCACGTCTTCCTCGGCGATGTTGCGCCCGCCTTTGCCAATGCGATCACCAGTTCAATCTCGTGGTGCAATCCTCTGGCTTGGGGCGGGTAGGGGGATCGTGCAGGGCGTATCCAGCGCGGCCTCGGGCAGGTTGGCATGAAAAAGAACGGTGCCTCGCGTGTCGATGTTGCCCATCTCGCGGGCATGCGCCTCGTAGTTGCGGCCTTACGCAAAAGAATCCGGCGAATGGGAAAGCGGTGCGGTCTGTGCCTGCACTTGCCAGGAACATGGCCTGAGGGCAGGGGGAAAAATTAGCGAAATCATCAGCGGGCATGGTTTGCATATTCCTTTGGTTTATCGTGTTACTGCCCCTGCAACGCCCCTGCGCAGGCGCCGTCCACCAGATAAGGACACCAAAACGCCCGGTAGGGCCTGTCACACGCAAAAGGCCGACACTTCAATGCTGCCGGCCTTTGTCAGAATTGCCATTGACGCCAATGCGCTATTTTTCGGGTTAGCACGACTGTTCTTCAAGCCGATCAACGCGCCTGCTGGCGCATCGTCGATCAGCTCTGCATCCTCGATATCGGCGCGTGTGGCGACGGCTGCTTTGCATCGGCACGGAGTTTGTCCTCCAAGCGCGCCCACAATCAGTGGCAGGGCATCTGCACGCCGCCGGCCCATCGCGACTTCGGACATGGGCGGCGTTTTCCACGCCCAGCGATCGAAGGCTGCTTGCAGTTTTCGCAGATCGGCTTCCAGTTGCGGAATGTGGTGCAGTTGCTCAAAAGATCCATGCGGGCCGCGCGCACCGTTCAGTGCCCTGCCAAGCCAGCCTTGCACGACTGTGTTCCGACGCGCCTTCGCCCCGTTCGATGTCGGCCATTCAGGGTGACCGAGCGGCCCCGTCGGATCTGTTTCGACGAGATCGCCCAAAGACCGCGCGCCGCGGAAATCTCGGCGCGATGTTCAGCCTCTGCCAGCAGCATTCTTAGTTCTCAGGATGGTCCGGCTGCACGCGTGTAAGCGCGGGTGTCTAAAAGCGTTTCAGCCGCTCTTTCGGCGTTTCATCCGGCTGGATCCACGCGAAGGCACGGCAAGATCGGGGGATGCGGTGCACGCTCCATGCCTGCAGCACGCGGGGCCGCGTTATTCGGTTTGCCCTTGATCGATGGTACCCATGCGCGGCCATCACGGCCGCAGCATCAGATCGGGCGACCAGACGGTTCGGCTTCGATCGAGGCTTCGCGTGCTTCGATGCTGTTGCCTTCGGCGATGATGTCTTCGGCTTCGGACAGGGCAAGCCACGCGTCGCGGCGGCTTGTGGACATCGCGCGGCATCTGACCGTTCTTTGAGCTGGTGTTCAGCGATTTGACGTGCGCCGCCCAGTCTTCGCTTCTCCGCTTGGAGCATTGAGCAGTACATCGCCGTGTTTCCTGCATGCTCGGTTGATGCAAAGGCTTCTCGGCCAGTTTCAACGCTGTCTTCGGGTCGCCTTCGGCCAGTTTTGTGCTTTCATGATGCCGCGCACAGCCGACCGAAACGGGGTTGCGTTCGTTGGTCAGCCAGCTTGCGATAGGTTTCTTTCCGCTTGGGTGGTTCACCTGCCAGTTCAGCAGCTTGCGCAATCAGCAAGTTGTTCAGGTCAGGACGTTTCAAGATTATTTGTCTGCCTTTCGGCCTTGGCCATTGCCAAACGCCTTCGCCACTGGCCAGCGCCATCAAACCTCGGACAGGCCTCGTATCCCTTGCGTTCGCGGTTGCGTCGAATAACGGCGACAGCGCCGTTTCTCCCCGTTCAAGCAAATGCCAAACCGCAACGAAGCAGCGAAAAATCTTGAGCACGATCCAAACGGCCGACAAAACCAACAGCAGCCCCGCGATCACAGATTTGCAGCGGGCCAAAGCTGTATTCTGTGCCATCACAGTCACTTGCAACCCCGCCCGAGCGTTCCAAGCAGGAAACGATTGCGCCCCCAGTGATGCGGGCAATCACCGCAACGAAACACCAACGATCTTAATCAGGACCAAAAAGCATAATTCGAGGTTCCTCAGTTCGGCCGTCAGGCGTTGTGTCCAATGTCTGTACGGCGTCTTGGGCATCGTGGCGCGCTTGCGCAAATCGGCGAGCCAATCGGACAGGGGTCCGGGGCCGTCGGCGGCAGGGCTTTCACCTCGGCCAGCGGCCTCGTCTAGGCGCCCGTCACGAATGGCAGCTTCGGGCACGGGACAGAATGGCATCAGCGGTCGTCCCCCGTCACGGTGCACCGACCGCGCGCCCAACTGTGTGTAAAGAAGCCCACCAATTACCGCCGCCGTCTGCCTCTGGGTCGCGGGCACGTGCCGCTGCAAGCGTCTGCGCGAGCCAATCGGAAACGGTCTTGTAGGTTTGCACCCCGTGACCACCCCCGTTCGCGGCGTTATCTGGCAAGCGCGGCGGAATGTCCTGAATACCATTTCCTGGAAGCGCCTGCGATCTCGCTTCAAACGGTGGCCTGTGGTTAACAGCCGATACGATTCAGTCCCAAAGCAGACTGCAACGTCGCAGCCTGTGCGGCCTGCGCGTCGCTTCTTCAACACTAAGCGGTGTCCAGGGCAAAAACGTTCGATCTTCCGTCGCGCTGCGTCTCGACCGAGGATTTCAGCGCGGCCAGTTCCTGTTTCAAAGCCCGAGTGTATCGGACGGGGTTGCTTGCCTCTGCCGCAGGACGATTGCCAAGCCGCCTTCAACACGTGTTGCAATCATGCACCTGCGCTTGAAACCTCTTGCAGGGGCTGCGTCATCGGCGGGCGCTGCGACGGGGCGGCTTCTTCCAGCGCCTGATCGGCTCTTCGTTGCGAGCGTTATCTGCTCAGGGTAGATTGCGTGGTATCTGCGGGGCGCAGGCCAGCTTGTTCCAGTACATCAATTCCGCCACGGCAAAGCGATCCCGAACGGCGATGACCCCGCCAAAGAGCATGGGCAAAAGACACCGCCACGCTGTTCAGGCTCTGCCTTGGGGACGCAGGCGGCGGCGTCTGGTCGTTCAGCAGTTTTCACTGTCGCCCAGCGCTGGGGGGTTGCAGTTTTGCGTCTCGGGGCTTTGACGCGGGTGTCGCCGGTTTGGTGCTGCTCGGCGGTTTCACGTCCTTTCAGATCGGTTTTGTATCACCTTGGCGTCGTTTCGGATCTGGTAGAGCTTGTGCACTGGACGCTTTGCAGCGGTGCCGAGGGTACCTTGGCATGTTGTCGCTCGCTTTTGTTGTCGCGGGGCGGGGGTGTGGTCCAACATCCTTGGTGGGTGTTGTTTTTGCAGAGGTCGACGGTGTGTCGTCAGCATCGCTGTCACGCCCGCCGCCCTTTGCCCGTCGATGTACTCCTTAGCCGGAATTAGCTGTCGCCGTTTTATTCAGGCGTCGTTTTATCAGGCGTCGCCGCGCTGCCGGCGATGGTTTGACCGCGGGCTTGGTTTGGGGCTGTCGAAGATGTCGACGGGATGCGTGTTCGTCTTCGCCGCGGCGGTGATCCGGTTTTTTGGCAGTCTTCTTCGCTTGGCGCGCGGCAGCAGGACGCCCGCGATGTCGAGATTTCTTCGGGGGTGTCGCACCTGAATTTGTTGTTTTCGCTTTCGCACGTTAAAAACCTTTTCGATTTCTGACCTGATTATCAGACGTATTCCATGAACCTTAGACGCGCAGTATAGGCCTACCTTCAAGCCTAACCTGTTCATCACCGCAAGTTCAAGCCGTAAAACGCAGTGACGTGGCAGTGGTTCAGCTGCGACCAGGCAATGTCGAACCTTCCCTGGGCTCCCCCAACGCCTCGGCCCACTGCCAGCGCTGCAGGGCTATGATGCATCGCAGATTCGCCAGTATTTCGGGCACCTGAGTCGGCAAAATTGGGCGGCGGTGCGTGGGAAAATAACGGCCACGTGCCGGAGCCCCGCCCACCAGTGCAGCTTGCGCGGCATCGGTCAGCTTGCACCGCCTTTTTTGATTTCATAACAGCACCGGCAACATGCGTCGCAGGACCGGGCCCGCGTCAAGCTTTATTCGGCAACATCCCCGCGTTGGTGGGTTGCGGCGGCATGAAGCAGCGGCGTCGGCGGGGCCGTGTTGAAAACCAGCATTGGGTTACCCAAACCGCGGCGCTATCGGGGGCGTGAAATGAAATTGCAACCCGCCCATCCGCGTTGGCTGTGGCGGGCCTCTGACCGTGATCTCCGCCCACCACAATAGGCGTGACCCCGTCCCCATCAGGCCCATGCAATCACGCCATTGCCGAGGTGAAAATCACCCCCGCACCGACCCGTCAAAGTCAACAGGCGTAAATCAAACCGGTTCCGATCTGGCGCAAAGGGGGACTGACCACCAGCGTTACCCGGGGGCAAGCAAGCTTGGGGCGACCCAGGGCTTGCGCAAAGCGGGTGGCAGCCAAGGCTAGGGCGGGTCAGGGATCCAAACGGCCGGTTTTGTCATCTTTGTTCGGGTATGGCCCCAAGGATTGGTCCCACAGGCCCCAAGTGTTACTTTGCCCTCCTGTCACCCGCAATGGGGGAAAAACAAAGCCATGGTTTTACTTCTTGGGATGTGAAAAAGCCAGCTGCGACCGATACCGCCCGCCGCGCTTGGGTTTAACGGAAATCTCCCTTTCCCTTTTTTTTTTTTTTTTACC
>Ga0163217_1042029_pt1 | contig 16102 bp, 11 predicted proteins | sample SynspAceP_FD_185933 | JGI IMG/M metagenome (GOLD analysis project Ga0163217, IMG submission 185933) | Saline lake microbial communities from Ace Lake in Antarctica - Synechococcus sp. Ace-P (PacBio error correction) | ecosystem: Environmental > Aquatic > Non-marine Saline and Alkaline > Saline ... | reverse complement strand
TGGGCCTAAGCCCGCGCAATGTGTGGCTTTGCCACACCGGAGGTGCTCACACACGTGAGACCCTCCTTCAGCCTAATGTACGGTTGGATCTTTTGCCCCTATCGGTCCGTGCTCGCATGACCATCCGACGCGCTCGCGGTCTCTGAAACGAGACCTATCGGTGGCCAGAAACGGCGTCAGTCGCGTGGGGGGGGATGCGTTCTCTTGGCGTAGATCTGAGTTCTCCCAAAGAGCCTCCACGCGACAGTGCATCTCTCGTGCGCGCTGTTTGCAGAGATGCTCTCTCAGATCGCCATCGTTTGGCTCACGACGGGCACAAATTCAAGTTCGTTAGGCCGCCCTCCCCCCTACTCGGTGTCCACCAGCAGGTGCTCACCTCGTGCCTCCGTCCGGACCCATGTTGCTCCCACTGGCTGCCTACGGGCAGCACCCGCACCGTCCAGCTCCTCCGCGCACAAATTCCCTCTGGGCACACCAACGTCCGTCCAGCGGCAGCGGAACGCAACCGGCGAGCCTGTGCTTTACGCCTGTCCAGCACGGGACCTGCCTAGGTCGCGGCCGGAACATGGTGCATGCTCGAAAAAGGCAGCGGACCACGCCGCGTCGGCCGAACATAAGCCGCGGCTCGGGCTGGAGTGGCGAGCTCCGACCCGACCACAGTTTCGCCGAGCGGCCGCGGCAAGGGCGCCACCGCCCGAAGACAAGTGCACTCTCGGGCGCGCGCTCGGTGAGGTGGGTGAGTGCTGGGTGACAATTCTGGAGCCACGACAACGACCTCGCCTCGGTGCTGCCGACGTCCGTGCTCTCCAAGGCCGGCCCGGGCCGTGCGGACTCCCCAGGACCGAGTTGTGGAGCGTTCGTTGTCATTTCTGGAGGCCAGGCGAGATCGGTGAGGGCGCGGCCTGTCTGAGTGCAACCTTCGAGCCCAGTGGAGGCACTCGGAGCTGCTCTCTGCGTCATGCACTCGAGAAGCGTGCGCTTCTCGCTGTTCGCCACCGATTCTTCTGTATTCTGGGCGCACGTCAAGCGTCTGGCCTCAGCTGGCCTGCTCCTGCGGCTCAACGGAAGGGGGAGATCAAAATCGCTTTGGCAGCACCAGGGATGATAGACCCCGCGCCCTTTTCAAATCCGCGATGTGCGGGGGCTGGTTGCAGTTCAAACTCAACGGTCGTATAATGCGCCGAAGCCGGTGGGCGTTGATCACGCCCGCCGGCAAACCTTCCGCGTCCGTGTGGCGCACCGCGAGGCGCCGCTCTTCAGCGAGGATACTCGGGCGCGCGCAGTGTGAGCGTACAGGCTCTGCAGATGCCTAGACGCTCGTGGCTACCAGTGCGCCCAGTCCCGCAAATAGACCCCACGCCGTCGGCAGATCGGCGCGCCGTGGAGCACGGCTTTGAGGCGAAGGGCTGGTGCAGGGGGTGGGGCTTTCCGTCCGTTCGTGCACGCCCTGGCCAGCTCCCTGGCGTTGGCGGAGTGGGCGCTGGGGCTGAGAAACGCGCGAGAGCATTCGCCCTGCCATCTCTATGTAGTCATAGTCCTCGGACGTCGTGGACCAGTGGCGCGCGTGGTACTGAAAGCCGGACACAGCTGGTCGCGAGCGGCTTCGCGATTATAGCCTGCGCACGTCCAGTCGATCGCTTGAGGCGGCCAATCCCCACAAGATAGCCCCGGCCAGCCGCCTCGGCGTGCCAAGCACGCGGCCACGCTGTGCCAGACTTTCTCGCTGCTCCGAGACGGCAGTGAATCCCAGTCCCCCTCTCTCCAGATCCGGCCGCCCTCCGCAGTGTGACAGCGGTCGGCCCAGCTCCAACGCTCTGGCGTGTGCACGAGAGCTCGATCTCGGTCCCGCCTGCGCACCCTGTCCTCTCGTGCGCCGACGTTGGCGATCCCTTCAAGCCGCCTCTCTCGCGTGCGGCTATTTGCCGGTTCGACCGCTGCGCCGCAGCTCGCGCGGCCCGTCTTCTGTGCGTCTCGCATCCCGCCGCGGCACCTTGTCCGGTTCGTATGCCGCCCGCAACACCGTCTGGGCTGGCCTCGTTTTCCTCCTGGCAGGCTCAGCCTGCGCGGGGCGCTGCGGCGCTTGTAACTACACCGATCCTCAGCTCTACTGCGCTTCTCTCGGCGCAGCCCAACCACTGCCTGCCGCTCTCTCGCCGCCGAGGGCTGAGATGGTGTGGGCGGCCGCTGAAGCCGCGGAGCTCGGCAGACATCCACCGAGCCGTGACGCGCACGGGCCTGCTCAGCTCCCTGCATGACGAGCGTGTCTCTGGCTGATGATATCGCTCAGTTAGCTGTCGGTGTGGCAGCGACCTGTCGCAGTTGACTTCGCGCGCCCGCGACACGGCAGGTCCTTCGGTGTGCTCGACCTCGGCCGGGAGTTGGAGGCGTCGCGAGTGCGGTGCAGCTGCGAGAGAGATTGCAGAACGCACCGCGGTCCGACGCCGGAGGAAGCGCTGTGTATTGCTCCTCGCCCTTCGGCCCGCCCTCATATACGCTTGAGAGCGTCACGGCGCGCCCTGGCGCTAGCTGAGCCTCCGCGCCGAGAGACACAAGGCTCGCGTCCGTCACTCGCGGTCATGCCCCGGCGTTGCGCGCCAGGATCCGATATCGTATGCTCTAGCTCTCAGCCGCGCGTCTCGGCCGCCGACCCTCGACTCGCACAGTCCCAGATCAGCGCACGGACGGTGCCGCGCGCAAAACCTCGCAGTGGGAGCGTGAGCAGTGATTGGCTGATCGTCTCACGGTCACTGCCACTGGTGCCCACCCGGGCCTTGCCTCGTGGCGCTGAAGGCTGGCGTTAGATAGGGCTCTCGGTCGCAGCGCCACAGAGCCACGCGAACCTCGCTGCGCGGGCTACACCTGTTCGTGGCGCCCGTTCCCGCTCCAGCCAACGAGGGTCCGGTGGGTCGGGACAGCTGGTGACGTGGACGTGATCGCCTCTGATCTGGTATATATTATCCGCGTCCCTATATTCACATCCCGCCCGGATCGCCAACCCTCGACGTCTTGCGCGACAACTCTGAGATGAGGCACGCTCGGCGCGGGCCGGCCGCTGCGGTCTTTGCGGCCCACTGCGGCGCGTCGCACAGTGCCGCCTCGCCACGTGGCTCGACATCACGTCCTCCTGCTGCCGTGATCTGCTCCACCCCGCTCCCGGCTCCCGGTGTGGTGCCGCTCTGCGAGTAGATGCGCTCAGCTTAAGGGGCATCTCATGGACGAGTCGCAGTCGCCTCGCCGCTGGTGATCTCGTCTCCGTCCGCCCGGACCCCTGGCGACGCGTGCGACAGCCCGGTGCCGCCGTCATTGAGCTGCGCTTGCGGCGAGCGTCCTCAGTAGCGCCCTTGAGCGCCTCGGCGCCTACCAGAGCCCGCTCGCCGCTTTGGTGTGTGCGGATGCTGCGCCACTCGCGCACTGAGATCGGTGCTCGCAGTCGTTCCGACGCATCGGTGCAGGTTGGCGGGTCGGTGTGCAGGCGTGAAACCTCCTAGCGTATCTGCCGGCGTGCCGCCGCATCACCGACGCCCCGATATATGCTTGTGTCCAGTGGCGAGCCTGCGGAGAAGAGCGAGCCTCGATCCTCGGTCTGCCGCTCACGACTGACAGCTCGAGCGAAACTGGACGCCTCTCCGTGTGGCCAGGTACGTGGGCTCAGCGGGCGCGGCTAGCCAGCCTTTAGTGGGAGAGCGAGTGGATGTCGCCTGCGCCTTGGACCGCGCTCCCGGCGTGCCCTCACTCTGTGGCCAACCGCCCGCTTCCAGCCCGCTCTGGCTCCAGCCTGTCCGGCTCGTTTCTCGTTCGTGTTGGACGCGCGCAGGGCTGGCACACCGCCGTGGCCCTGTCGTCATGCCTGTTGAAACGCACGCCGGGCGCCGCCCCCTCAGAGGTCCCTCTTGCTGAGAGGCGCGCGTAACTCTGTCTCTCTTCGGAGCGCGATCAGACCATGCTGCACGCCACACGGTTTCATAGTCCGGCGCGCGTGTTTCCCGCTCGATGAGAGCGCGGCTAGCTCGCTACGCGCTCTCGGTGACTAGCGACCGCGGCTCCGGTGGCGATCGCTGCGCGCGGCTCCTGACCTCCATGCTAGCTCCAGCCTCTCGCAGCCCGTCTCGGCTGTTCGTAGATGCGGCTCTAGACGCGCGCGCGCCGCGCTCTCGCCCTCCCGGGCTCAGTCACAGAATCTGCCGAGCGTCATCGAGGCCAGGCCTCGGCCTGCTCTGCTAGTGGCGGTGCGACACGCGTGGGAATACAGGCAATAAGCGCGCCGCAAGCATCTCGCGAAGCCGAGCCGGCCGCGCTCAACCGCACTGTGCGGTCGGGCCCCGAGCCAGCGCATAGAAGCCACCAACCATGTGCGATGACCCTCGCGCGTGCGACACAGGAGCTTCTGATAGCGTCGCTGTCTGCAAGAGTGCGGACCTGGACTAGGACAAGCGGCTCTCACAACTTGACTCACACAGTTGCCGCGAGCCACCTCGGCGTCTCGCCGTAGGACACGGCCGGACACGCGGCCCGAAACTGATGCCCAGACCCCGCTGTTGTGTTCCGCTCATAGCTCGGGCCCTGGGTCCTTCCACTTCAGCACTGGCCGGTTGCTGGTTAGGCGCTTTGTGGCCGAAACCTTTTCAGGGACACTCCCGCGTAGCGGCGGCTGCTGCTGGCGCGGGGGCTGCTTCGCTGAGAACAGCCCTCTGTCTGTGCACAGGTCCGCCACCGCGGACGCAACGTGTGCCCGTGGCGTGCAGACCGTGGACAGATTCGCCAGGCGTTGCCTCATTGCGCTCCAGGTCTGCGCCTCGCACCAGCTCTGCGCTCGGCCTCCAGAGACTGGCAACTCTCGGTTGCATAAGATGGTTGAGCTCTGCGACGTGACCTGCGGCTGCCCGTACGGGCTCAGCTGCCTCGCGCAATGCCTCGGCCCAACCGTGATTGCTCCGTGGTGACACGAGGTGGCCGCCTGCCGTTCTGCAGCATTCGTTAGGCGTCTCAGTAGAAGAGCGATGTAACCAACGCCGACGGCGCGCGGCTGAGTGACCGACTAAAGAAGGCGGTCAACCTCTCCTGGGCCGCATGCTACCATGCTCCGGGGATGCGTCCGGCAGGGAGTTGTGTTGCGCTGGTCCTTACCCGGGTGAACTGATCGCCAGTTTGGGAAGACGTTGTGCGGCCGCCACTGCGCGCGATCGGCCTCGTTCAGATGCTGCACCTTCCGAAATACCGAGACCCTCGGACTTGCCTCGCTGTGCTGTGGCGGTGCCTCCTTTTGGCGCGTGCCTGGTGGCATGTGTGCCTCCGATCTGCTCGAGGTGGACAGGTGAATGTGACAAGCAAGCGCGCGAGGCTCGAGGCCTTGGCCTGCCAGCCGCCACGGCTCGCCGCCTCCTAATGGGCGAGTCAGCTCGGCTGGTGATCACAGAGTCGGCGTTTTCCAGCCGCGCATCAGCGTGGTGCTCGGACCGCTGGGCGTGCCGGCCGCAGCCAGGGCGCCGGACGGACACCACCAGCGACCAAGGCCGGTGTGAGCGCGCGAGGACGGGTCAGTGCGCCACTGTACGCCGTGCTAACGTAGCGAGGTTCGGGGCCGTGGATTGTGCGTGAGTGGCGTAGAGCTCCCATTGCTGAGCACTCCAACGCGCGGGGCGGCGGCGCATGGCTGGCCGAAATGGGGTACCTCTGTGGTGCGACGGCGCTGCGAGCCCTCATCACAACGTTGGCGCTGGGCCTGGGTGCTCGCTACGACAGCTCGCCGCAGCTTGGGTGTAGAGTGCGGCATAGGCCTATTAGCAGACGCCAGGGCGGCGCGCCGCCGGGGTGCCTGCATGGTGCCCTGGAGGCGGGAGGGGCCGGGCCTCCACCGGTTCACCGGCGTCGCAGGGGTGCCGTGGCTGATTGTTGACGCCCACGCGCCTCTCACAAAAATCTCGGCGCGGTGAACTCAACCGGCGCACTCTCGTGCTGGCACTCAGTTTCGGGTCCTCAGCGCAAGGTCGCGCGAGCCGTCTGGATGGCGCGGGGCCGGCGCGGGCGTGCGTGGCGATGCGTGGCTCTCCGCTCGCGCCCGGCGATCTGATGGCCACCCGCGGCAGCGGTTGCGCCCTGCTCTGCTCCGTGGCGCCTGCGGGGCGCTAGGGAGGGTTTGCAGGGCGTAGGTCCGCCGGGCGTAAGTCGCCAGCCGCGCCGCGCGCCCCAGACGTCTACGCGCGCCCGCTCTCCCTGTCTGCCTGGTGCCAACTCTCCCTCCTTCGTCGGCTTCACGTGCTCTCCTCCGCAGAGATGTCACAAGCGTGGTCGGAGAGCTGATCGAGTACGGCCGAGTGGTTCGTGCAAACTAGCGGCCCAGTGAGTGCCCCCAGGCAGGCTTGGGCGCCCTGGCGACGATACGACCTACCGGCCGTCGGACGGCGCCCGCAGGGCCGTTCTGCCTCTCGCCCCCGACGCGCCAACCCCTCGGGCGACTGAGTCTCGGCGCCCACGGTAGCACACACGCTCGAGCGCGCGATAGATCCCACTCGCCGCAATCTCGGCCCTTCCCAGGCACTCGCATCGGTCTCGCCGAGACCCCTTCCACGCCGCCGCCCCCTCGATCAGTTTCAAGAGGTGAATTGACGCCTTTGCTGCCTCACGGCGCGCCTATTCACCTGTTCGATTACGTCGTGCCCGCCGATGCCGAGCGGGTGCTTGGGGTCGCTTTTGTCCGCCGTTGCTGGGTCGATATATTTTGCCCTCCGCCTGATGCTCGGTGTCGGTCGCCTTCTCGAACATCTGGCTGCCCGGTGTTTTAGTACACCTCTTGGTGTGTCGTGTGAGCACCAGGTTGTTTGACGTTTCGTGGCCGCCTGGCCAGCACTCGTGGTTTCTGATGGCTCTCGCCTGTTAGCGATTGTTCAATGCCAGGCCGTCTTGTCGCCGATCTATTTTCTCAGTGACGCTGCGGTTATTGAGACCTGGGCTCACGTGCGCGTGCGGCCTAGGTCGTTAGCAGCGGGCCGCTCAGGTGAGGAAGGCGCCGTTGGCCGTGCCTGCGCACATAGGCGCCCTCGCACGAGCGCTCCACCGGGGAGCCCGGTAGACGCCGCGTGGGTCTCGGAACTGAACTGAAGAGATTGCGCCTGTCCGGCCCGCTCGATACACCGCCCTGATCCCGCCTGCCGCCATCGATTCGGGCGATTGCCGTGGCTCGGATCGCTGCAAGGAACGGCAGCGCGGACGCCGAACCCTCCTGCTCGATGTGGGCCGGCACCTGCGTTGCAGGGCCTGGGCCGAAAAAGCCCGGCCCCCTATGCCGCGCCCTGATCCGGAGAGCCCGGCTCATCGTGCTGGTCAGCCTCAGCAGGCCCTGACGCAGGACCGGCGGGAAGGCCCGTGGCGTGTTCGCGCAGCACGCTGGGCGGAGATACGCGGCGCTTGGTCGAAGCCCGACGCGGAAACCGAGGTCCGGAACCTATGGGCCGTTCTGTATTGCCGACCACTCAGGGGCTAGTCTCGGAACAAGACCTGTGCGGCCGCGGCGATCGCGCTGTCTATACAGGCTCTGGTGCTATTCCGGACACGCCGCCTGTCGGTCGGCCGCCGCCTTCGCCCGGCCGAGAGTTTACCATACCCGGGCAGCCCGTTTCGCATCTCGGGTCCGTGCCGATCACCGACGCCCAGAGCAGCTTAGCGCTGGCCTCGCATCGCGTGGATCGCTGGTGAGCGCGGCAGTTCGCCTCGCCGCCGGACCACGCGCGCGGCCACAGAGGCCGCCTCTGAGATACTGTCCGCGACAATCCAGGCGGCTCTCTCATGGGCAGTCTTTGCTCGGCTCGGTAGAATCTCTCGGGACGCGATGGGCGCACAGTCTCGCTGGGCGCGCGACCCGAAGACACCGCGCGAGTGCCTAACAGATGGTGTCTCGCGGATGGTGCAGACACGGCGATCTCATAACGAGCACAAAGTGCGCCCATTAGTGCGTTTCGCGTCTACGAGTCGCGAAGAAACTAGACTGCTACTGACGATACAGGCGCGTCCTCGGCTAGACCCTGCGCGTCAGCCGCACGCTCTCCCTCGCTCGATTACTACATTCGGCGACCTTGCGGGCGGGGCGGTATGCAGGCCCGGTCTGCCGCGCTGGTCGCGGCGCGTGCAGACCATTCCACGCAGCAATGGATTTGTCTCTCGCACCGCGTGTGTGCAGTCTTCGGCGCCAACGACATGTCATGGCTTGACGCATAAACTGCCGCCGCATGTCCGTGGTGCGCGCGAGACGACGTGTGCGTGGTGGCTCGAACAAGCGCCCTTTCCCCAGAAGACGGTCGGCGATCCAGCGGCTGCCCGGCGTCGGTCGGCGCCGGCGAGGCGGTCTCCGAGCGCGGCGGCGAAGGCAGCTCGCAACCGTGTGTGCAGCGAGCATGCTGACAACACGCCAGCTGGGGGCCAGAAACCTCCCTTGGCCGCTGGCATGGCACGCCACCTCGACCGTGCGGCTGGCTGCCCGAGACAGGCACGTATTTCCGGCGCTGGGTGAGCTCGCTTCACTCGAGCACATGGCTCTGCGTCTCTGCGCCTGGTCGCGATTGGCTTGCGAACAGACATAGGCCGGTGCGCGGTCTGGAGGGCAGACCGACAGAGACTCACGGCGCGACATAATCGCCCCCGGACTTAGCGCCTCTGGATCGGGCCAGGCTGGGCCGCAGCGATTTCAAGGCGGGGCGCAGCGCGCGCGGCCGGATGCCGTCCCGGTCCAGGCGCGCATACGTGGCCCGCGCACTTGGGGCCCTGGCTTGGGACTCTGCTTAGCCGACGCCAGCCGGGCCGGAGCACGCAGCGCTGGCCGGCTCGTCGTGCGCGATGCGGCAATGCCAGTGCTGCCAGCCGGGGCGTCCTGGCTGGCGCGTGCCCGTATCGCAGACGGGACGATTAAAGTCCCGCACGCGCCGCGCCTCGTGGCTGCGTAGATTGGGCCTTCCACGCCGAATTGCGCTCCACATGCCGACCCTTTGCCGGCCATAGCTGTTGGCGAAATTTGGGACGTCTCCCGGAGTCCCCTGACTCAGCGCGCTTCTGGCGTCTGTTGCAGCATCCGGCTGCGCCTGCGCACACTCGGCTCTCTCGCAGCCCCCCAGGCTGGCACCACAGCAGCAGGGCGAGGCAGAGAGTCAGTGTGCTCCTCCGCTAGTGCGAACGCCGGCTCGTCTCGTAGCTGCGCCCCCGCCCGGCCGCCCCCAGCTTGGCAGCCTGTGCGCGCAACTGCCCGGGCACCGCCCGCTCGAGAAGCCGCAACATTCGCCGATATCGCGCTGTCCTCCGGATCTGTCCGCGTGTGATCAACCGTCAAGCTGTGTGCGGCTTGCCAGCGGATCGCCTGCCGGCACCGACGCCGGCAGCCGCATCCCACACTCTTTCTGGGGGGGAAAGGGGCTGTGAGCAGCAATGTGCCGCCGGGCAGGGCCGCTCGAGCAGATCGAAAAGCGGCACGAGAAGAATAGAACTCCCATGGGCATAGGGGGCATGTGCGACCAGGTGGGCCTGCTGCTAGCCATAGAGTCTGGTCCCGCAAGGACGGAATACGCGTGATCTTCCGGCGGCTCCGAGACTGGACTCGTGCGGAGGCCGCGCCCCTGGCAGGGACTGCCCCGGGCCGGCTTCGCCCCACGCCGGCGGCCCGCGGACCACCCACTGGGAACGGGGGGCAGACGTCTCACCTGCAGGGTGGGCCGCCGAAGGGACTGCACCGGCTGCGGCCTCTGCGTGAGGTCTGCCCGGCCCGGCAAACCGCGGCCGAACCGCGGCCGCTAAGGCGATCAACATGGAACCGCAGCGCCCCGCGTTGGCAGGGCCCGCGGCCACTGGCGGACTTCTCCTCTTCCCTTTGCCGAACCCGAGCGCGGGCGCCTCAACCTTGGAGAGCTGAACCCCTCACGGATTTCTCTATCGAGTACGTCAGCAGCACTGCAGGAGCCGCTGTTCGGAATCTCCGGCGCCTGCTAGCACAGTGCTGCGCGAAACCCCTTACCATCAAGCCTCGGGGCGTACCGAGAGCCGGTTGTTCGGCGATCGCATGGTGGTGGCCAACGCCAACGGGGCTTGCTCCTCATTCTACGGTGCTCGGCAGATCCACCCGTGGCCCATCAGACTTTTCGATCGCGTCCTGCTTGTAGCTGTGCCGACGCCGACCGTAGCATTCGGCCCGCTCGCGCAGCCGGAGGCCATAGACGATGTGCGCCGAAAGTCGGCGGCTTCGGCGTGCAGAAGGCTCGCCGCCGCCTTCCCGACCTCCCGGCAATACTCGCGCATGAGAGGCGCGTCTCTCGAAAGAAGGTCTGGAGGTCTCCGAGCGCATCTCGGTTGTGCCGCGATACGCATGTCGGCCAACTGCCAGTGGGCGTGCGCGCGCGCCTTAATCTCCGGCGCTCCGATAGGAACCGTCTCGCGCGATTACTGGCCCGGCCTTCCCACGGTCCCGGGCTTGGCGTCAGGGTGAGCCGTGTCTGTGTGGAGGCTGACCCCAAGGCACGAGCTCAGTGACGCGGGCAGTCCTGGGTCCGCGATCAGGCGCGGCAAGCAGAGCGGGCAGCCGGGTCGTGTCGTGTGTGATCTCCGGCCCACGAGTGGCGTGCTAGCAGGGCAGGTCCGAACCGACTCCGCCAGCACCCAGGCCGCGGCTCAACGACCTGGCGACGACTTGAGGGTCAGAGCGCGTCTGCTCGTGGCGGATTGTGATTCTGGGGATGCAAGCGATCGAGCACGGCAATCGCCGGAGGCTAGAGTGCCTATTTTGACATCGGCTGAATCGGGCGGCGGCGTCGAACCGACGGTGCGTGGCCGGCGATCAGGGCGGTGTATCGAGCGGCGAACAGGGCCACGTGACGATTCCAACATCCTGTTGTCATAGCCATCGACACCGAGGTGTACTCCAACACCGGCGGGCCCCCCACGATGCTCGACTAGGCGCACCCGGCCCGGCCGTGGCACGCCGTTGCCACTCTCACGCCGCAGTCGGTCTCGGTCAAGGCCTATCCGCTCAGAGCGCAACAGAGGAGTCTGGCGCCCTTATCTCGGAGCGACCAGCATCCCTGACCCTCACCGCGGCTCACCGGTCGAGAGCATTCGCGCGTGGCCATGGGTAGCCTCCCAGGAGCAGACCCTGCGGGCCTTCCTGGAGGCGGATTTCGTATCCGGGCCCTCGCTGATCCTGGCTATTCCCACTGCATCGCCCATGGCATCGACATGGCCCAGGATGAACGCAGCAGCAGGCGGGCGTGGACTCGGGGCGCTGGGCTGCTCTACCGCCCACTGAACCCACGCCGCAGGCGAGCGGGGCGAGGAATCCGCTCCAGCTCGGACTTGCCCTGAACCGAAACTGGCCATGCCGAAGCGATGGGGGGCCAGCGCCGCGCGGAGCGTAAATCGAAACCGTTCGTGACCTGACGCTGGCGTCGGTGGCTCATAGCCAGTCGTCTGACACGAGGCCCGTGGGCTACGCTGAACAAAACAAACGAGGGCCCGAGCGGCTCGCAAATGCGACCCCTCTTTGAACGATCGCGGGGGCCCGGGCGGCGTGGAAGGGTTGGTCCACGGCTGGCGACCAGTACGGCAGCCCCGCCCTGCCGCGCCCGCGGCCTCGAGATGCCAGCAAGGGAGGGGGCGGATCGGCGCGCCCCCATGAACGGCCCCGACCCTCTGCTTACCACCTAGGTCTGGGCTTGCCGCACGTTCGCCCCACGGCGTGGCTCACGTCGTGGGCGGCGCCCGCCGCGCCGCTTCAGTGCTTGACCGCCTCGACTTGATCCCGTCCCCTGGGGAGACTGAGCGCGGGCGCTGGCGAGCCTGTGGTGCTTGCGCCCGGATGCTGCTTCCTCGAGCGCAATCGCACGAGCTCCTCGGCTGGCACACGCAATGGGGCGAGCACCTTGCAGCACGGGCGTCATCGATCAGCTCCACACAGCTCAGCAGTGGAGGCTAGCTCGCAGGAGTTTGTAATCCGTGTCGGAATCCGTGAGCTTTAGTGCCCGCCCAATGCCCCCACGCACTCAGCATCGCGGGAGGAGCAATCAGGCGCCGGCGGCCGCGCAGGCTGGCGGCCGGTGGCGATCGCGGCGGAGTCCGCCCGCCTCCTGCACCGAGCGGCCGAAGCAAGCAGGCCGCAACCCCGCTGCCGGCGGTGCCATCAACATCGCCGTTGGTCATCCCGAAGATCCGAGATGGCCTGGGCCCGCCAAGGCCCTTGAGGGCACAGTGCGCAGCATCTACCTGGGTGCGGGCGGTGGAGTTCACCGGCGTATTTTGTAGGATTGGCAGCATCAGCAGCAACCCTGCGACGCGGTGAAGGTGGAGGCCAGGCGTCCCCGCCTGCAGGAGGCACCATGTTGACCCAGGCACCCCGGCGGCGGCCCCCTCGCCTACTGTAGTTCGACACCTGCCCGCACGGCTGCCCCAGAGGGTGTGGGGGCGGCCGGCCTGTCCGGCCCAGGCCGTCGGGGCCCATTCGCCCATGCGGCGGTTGCCGGGGTGAATCGGGTAGATCGCCATCACCTCCGTCTGAGGCCGCGGTAAGCAACGCGGGCCACCGCTTCGTTGCCGGTCGATGCTGGCGGTTGCTCATGGGCTGCAACCACGCTGAGGGCGGAAAGCCACGTGCACCAGCAGCTGATCGCCAAGGGCGGGGCTCGGGTCGACGCGAAGCCAGCGCTCCACCTTGCGCGGACGCCACCGAAAATCCACACTCACGGCAGAGCCTTCAACGGAACCACCGAGCAAGCGCCCCAGAGCGACGGCGGCCACGGCATTCAGCCGGATCGGAGCGGGATCCGGCGACCAGCGAAGCCAGCGGGGTTGGCGGGCGACGAGCAGGGTGCCGGTGGCCGTCTTCAATGTGCGATCAGTTCCACCGGGTAAGGCCAGACACATCGCGGAGCTCCGGCAGAGGTGCAAGCGTCCGGGGTGGTGGACCGGCCCCTCTTTTGTATGAGGGTCGCTGTTCGTTTCCGGCTCTCGCGGTGTTGCATCGAGGCGTAGAGACAGAAATGGGCAGCCGCCCAGTCCAAGACTGAGACCCGAGGGCCAGTACTCGCCCGTCATATGCAAGGGACGTCCCGCTGGGGCCCGAGAGTGTCTGTGCGATGGCGGCCTGCTGCAGGGGCAGTGGCGGGCGAAGTTTGGCAGCAGCAGGCGGTTCTGGAAGTCAGCCCCCCGCCAGCAGCAGGGCGCGGGCTCGCCGGGGTTGTCTGAAAAGGCTTTCGGGGCCAGCGCCACAGCAACCCCCGTGGCACAGCTGCCGTGGTGGGAAGAGCCAGCGGCGATTGGGCGCGGCACCGGCACGCCGCGGGCGCGGTCGGCGAGCAGAGGGCAATGCAGCAGGCGGTCTTGGCAGTTGATCTCGCCAGGGCAGTTCGGATTGCCGGAGCCGGTGGTTTCGCCCTGGCGGGGACCGATCGGCAGGGTGAGGGGCCGGCTCGTTCGAATGCTCGTGGGCGCGCATCCCTTTCCCAAAAGGGCGGCCGCCTCCAGACGCAGGGCGGCCCTGGCCTTCCGAAGCTGCAGATCTGGATCCAGGCCCAGGGCAGGGAGGCCACCGCATCGAAAGAGGCGGCCCGGCATGCTGCGGAGCAGGCAAGGCGCATGCGGCGCCGCGCGGGCAACAGGGCAGACGCAGCACCCGCTTCTCCTCCAGCACTAAGGCGGAATGAGTGCTGCGGGAGCTATCGCCGAAGGCCGGTTGCTAGCAAGGGGCCGAGCGGCGCGGCGTGGTTCAACGCAGGCCGGTGTGCCGCCGGGCAACGGAAACGGCGCAGCGCGCCAGGCGCTGGAAAAGCGGCGGTTTGGCCCGGTTGCGGCCGGGCTCCAGGCGCAGGGCACTCAGCCCCCAGAGGCTGCCTGTCGCCGCCTAAGCCAGCGCCATCCAGGCCACCCCCAGCAGCGGTGGGACGAGCCGGTGCTTCGGCCGCCACTTGCAGGCAAATAGGGGACTGCGTGGGGTGATGCATGCGACGGGCCAGTAGTGGGCACGGCCTGCTGCCCGCCGCCCGGTTCCTCACCGATCCGACGCGAGACGTAGGCGGGATGGCCATCGTTACCACACAAGCGGCCCGGGCGTGGAGCCGAGGGCGGCTCAAGGGCGCTACTGGAGGACCTACCGCGCAAGCCGCAGCTCAGACGCGAGGCTGTCGAGGGTCGCCAGGTGGAGCCGAGCAGGCGCCTACCGCCGGGGGAGGCCGCATCGCCAGGCGTGCCCTTGAGCTGAGCGCCCATTGGCCGGACCACGACCCCGCGGCAAGCGCATCCAGGGAAATGGCAGCAGGGCGGAGAGATCGAGCGTGGTTGGGTGGCCCTGGTGCCGCTGGCCGTGGCGGCAGCCGCCAGCGGCCGCGGCCGCGCGCCAGCTGCACCACGCTGCTCGTCGACGGGGTTGGGCGATTCGGGCGGTTTGTGGACCAAGAAAAACCATCGGCGAATCGTCCCCAGCTCCGCCTCCACCCGTTCGGGATCGGGGGGCGGCAGAGCGGGTTCCATCCGGAGCGGTGCGCTTGGGTCGGGTGCGACCTCCCGCGCGCCACGCCCAGTTCCCCGCCACAGCGCAGCGGGTCGTTGCAACGGGCTGGCGTGGGCCACAGCATCCACCCCCAGCGAGCGGTTGGCCCAGCGGGAACGACGGCTCGGCAGGCGATGCGCGGTCATCGAGCTCGCGCTGGCCCGGCTGCGCCGCCAAGCAACACGATCGGCCCCGCGGGGGAGGTGAGCAGGCGCTTTCTTCCTCGGGGCCTCAGCCCAGAGCCTTGCAAAAAGTTGGGCGCCTCCGTACCCAACGCCAGCATGCGCCAGACAGCCCGCCAAAAGGCTCTCCTCGGGTCGACCCTTGGCGCCGCGCAGGCCTCAGCGCCATACCGACGCTCCAATCCGGGCCAGGGACAGAGCGCGAGCATACTGCGGCTTCCCACTTCTTCGCGCGCGACCCCAGCAAACGCCACGATCTGCCCCGGTCCCGGCCAATGCGCACTGACCGCCGCCCGTCAGGCAGGGGTCCTGACACAGCAGGCCGCTGGCACCTCAAGCGGTGCGATCGGACTCAGCGCGCGGCCGTCAGCGCCGCCCACCAGCTCAGGCGGGGCCGCAAGCGGCGCGAGGCCGGTGCGTTCTTGGGCGTGGAAGGCGGCGCGTTGGCGGGATCGCGTCGTATTCACCCGGCGCGGGCACGCGCAGGAGGGAAAAAGGCACGGCCAGCGCGACGCACTGTGGTGGCCGCGCTCGAAACGCAGGCGGCCGCAGGATGCTGACGGCTGCGCGGCCGCGCTTCAACCAGTGGGCCGCTAGGCTGCTGATAAGGCGTCATACGCCCCGCAAGGCCCGGCGGCTGAAGGGATCGAACCAGCTCCCGCCAGGGCAGGTGGCGCAGGCCAGGATCGGGCCAGGCCGATCCAGAGCGAGGTCGACTCTCTGACGCGCATGCCGAGGCGGAGCCGTCGGATCTGGAAGACCAGCCTCGACTCTGGCGAAGAAGCCAAGGCTGTGGTAGAACGCACCTGATGCTTCCAGGCGAATCGAGGCGGCTGTGGGGAGGGCCGCTCCATTGATCTCGAGGCTGCTTCTCAGAAGTAGGATGCGAGTTGCCGCTTCCTCCCCCCTCCAGCTCAGGCAGACACCGGATGGGGGGGTGTTCTCCACCCCAGGCCGCCAACGCCCAGGGAGCTTGGCCAGGCGGTGCACGAACGGACGGGGGAAGCCCACCCCTGCAACCAGCCCTTCGGACTCAAGCCGCAGGCGGCCGCTGCCACGGCGGGTCATTGCCGCTGGTGCGGCTGAGCTCAGCTTGCATGCACGGGCTCTGCTGCCTCGAAGGCGACGCCACTGCGGGCCGAGACTTCGAAGATCGGCTCGCCTGCGGATGCCACACCGGCCAGGGTCTTGCGGTGCCGCCGGCGCGCTGTGATCCGGAGCCTCACCGTGCTTCGGTCGATATCGACCTTGTTGATCGCGCACCACCATCGGTCGGCAGTCTTGGAAACAGGGCCGCGTTATGTGAGCGGTTTATTCTTCCCTTCCGTGACCGAGAGCAAAAGCACCAGCCCTCAGCAGCTGCTCGCCCAGATCAAGGCGGTGGGGCAGACCAGATTGCCCCGACCGTTCTCGGATC
>Ga0163217_1004250_pt1 | contig 16103 bp, 9 predicted proteins | sample SynspAceP_FD_185933 | JGI IMG/M metagenome (GOLD analysis project Ga0163217, IMG submission 185933) | Saline lake microbial communities from Ace Lake in Antarctica - Synechococcus sp. Ace-P (PacBio error correction) | ecosystem: Environmental > Aquatic > Non-marine Saline and Alkaline > Saline ... | reverse complement strand
TCATCAAGCCAGTAGGCAACCTTGTCCTAAATGGCTATCCCGGGAAGATTATCGGATTATTCCGCCGGAAATTTCCCCAGTCCCCTGCGCCAACCAAACCACTGCACTCGGCGTAAAAATGACAAAGCGTATAGGCCTATACCAAGCATCCCCAAATCCAATTCCATGTCGGAAGTTCAAAACCGAAAGTTCCCCGTCCTGATTTAAATGCCAATATCATAGGTATTACGCAATTCCAACATTATGAACCGCCATTCTGTCACTTTCTAAACAATTTTGGCTACCATCAAACGCCAGGTGCCAATTCACTTCATTGCATGACACTAGGATCTGTTATTACGGGTAGATAATTGTCTTCGCCCCAGGACCTTTCGGGGCACATAACTGTCCAATCCTCCGGGATTACTATTCTATTCCCAGCCACTACATATAGCGATTTTTATCTGAGACAATTCAATTATGTGTGGCCATGCTCCCAACAAACTTCCTTTAAAAACTCTTTAGGCGTATCTACTTGTTAAAATTCCCGCTCGTTGGAATCATAATTTTATAAAACCCGCTGGAATATGAAATTACGGTTGAATTAGAATTGACCAGGGCATAGAGCACATCTTGTGCCAAGCAATACCTTGGCAAGGCCAACTCTCTATATCCAATTTTTTCACCACCACCGCTATCTGTTTGTTTGATGCATGGAGGTAATGTTATAAATATCCCAAAACTGTCCGACGGTGTACCAATCTGCCATATCATTTGAGTATACTTACCCAAGAGCCTTGTTTTTGTCTACGGACTTAATATTTTCTCGATAACAAAATCCCCTTGGGAAATAGTAATGTTAATCCATTAAAATACCGCCGTTGATGGGGTCCGTTGGTTCAGACTACAAACATTAGGAATAGTATTCTTGCCCGTAAGCAGTAATCTCTCAAAAACGGATTCTATTTGCCTTGTTGTATGCAAAAATTTCAATTAGATTACTATTTTAAATTATTAAAGACTATGTATATGTTAATGCCCATAAACATTGGGCAACGATTTTTAATGTTATTCAATTCACCAATAGTTTCTTTTACCAGTTCCCGGTTTTTCACATATAAATGTTGGTTTCAGAAGGATCCTCTGCTAATGTTGTATAGGCGTGTGACCTAGTGGTTCGCCTAAATTTGGTTCTAATTATAAACTGGTATTGAAAATCCAACCGGACCCTCTTTTTCAATAGTTTCCAAATTCCCTTTTCTAAGGGCCAAAGTAGCCCTTGATGAATGATGAACAATATGAGCCTTGCCTCAGTTTCGTTTCATCATCATTCAAAAAATGGATATAGATTACTCTGACTATCCTCCCCAGTTCTATCGTTCAACTGTATCCAACTACATCAGCAGAAGTAGCTTATTAGATTATCGTTCAATGTGGTTTAAAATCACTCACTGATCCCGCTTGTACCTTACCTGCCAACGAACTAATAAATGGAATTCTGTCGCCCCCCTTTCATAAATGTCTGCTTCATACCGCGATAAAGTCGGCGGCCTACTGATCAAATCGTTTTTATAAAATCTGGGCTTCCAGAAGGGCCCATTACTTCACTCAGCAAAAAAATTTAAACCAATTGTAATTTTCTGAAACCTACTTTCATTCCAAAACTTTTCAAGAAAAACTTCCTATCTGGGGAATCCACCAATTTGCACAAAAATCCCCATATTGGACCTGCTCCAGAAGTTACCATCATAATCTTATTGTCTACCCAAGGTGAATGAGGGCAGCCAAAGGCAAATACAAAAAACATGTTTTTCGTTCTTGTTGGGAATTGCGATTGGATGAACTCCTAGCTATGACTCTCCCTATATCCAATGAACAATATATGTTGTGACCTGCGCGAGAGTGACAGTCATTATGAGAAATACAAAGCTTAGGGTTAAAGTTAAATACCGCGCCCCTGGCTATCTCCAATAAGAGTGCGTCTACAGGAATTGTTGTCACTCAACATCGCCGACTGCGCCAGCATCGCATAGTCTCAATGTCCTTCTCTGCTACCAGGCTGATGAGTGTCGTAGGCAATTCCCGTATTTTTTGAGAGAGACAATCATATGATTCGCAGAACACTGAGTCCAATTATCTGCGCCATATCCAATGTCGAGTGATGCTACAAACATAATGTGATCACAACATAATAGTCAAACCTATGCTTCAATCCGGTATATCGTCTGTCGGTTTTTTTTGTGAAATCTACCCAATTCTCTGCATATTCATTTGTAGCGTGACTTCTGCTTTAATCTCCGTCCCTTATCTTGAACGAGAAGCTGACCGTAGATTTATTGAATCTGTAAATTCCTCTTTTACAAGCAGCCCAAAATAGCTCCTAGGCCAAAGTGCCCATCTTTATGCGGTCGTGACACCATCGAGAGTAATAAACTTTATGGCTTCTCTGTTAGATAAGGCAGCGCGCTCAAGGTTAGTAACTGTGAATGCGCTTAGATCTTTAGATCAGCTTTCTAGTGTCCATAAACCCCGAGTATCGCCAAACATCCTGCGGTTTGACGTCAACAACTGGTTCTCAGATCCCAAACAATATTCTTATCGCGTCCCACGTAAGAATTGTCCATATCTTAGTTGGCGTTACAACAGAAGAAGGTGAAATGTGCATCGCGTAAACCGCATCTCATCACTAGGGCCCCAAATTTATCAATATTTGTGGGTGGTCTTTATGTTTTTAGACTCCGGTTATAAATTGTGATCACATTAACTTATTAATACCCCACATGGAGACCCTGTACAGGCTGCCATCTGCTATAACAAATATATAAGACCAACTGTCTGTCTGATAGGCAAGTGATGGCTAAGAACGGTTGCCGCTGTGCAGTCTATCGACGATCCGAACTCTATAGGCGAATGGCTCTCGCTCTTCAAGTTTAAGCAACATCCCAATTTTTTGTCCCAAGTCAGCACAAAGTGCCATCTAATCCATGACTAAAAATAGAACGCATTTGTTGCTATTTTTGATTTTTTCATTACTAGAGGACAGCGAAAATATAATATGAACTGGATCTGAAGCCTTTATGGAAGATCGAGACACTCATCTCAAATTCAATATCTCATACACATAAGAATTACTCGTTCTCTCCCTTCATTATATTACTGAGAATATAACCTTAGCTGTCTTACTTGTAAACTTGACAACGAACCTCGTGCTTGTATGTCGAAAATGTGACAACCCAAGAATAGAAAATACACCTATTTTTCTCCAATTTCGAGAGAGAGAAAACCATCTACAGTAGATACAGAGATTTCTGACCTGAAACCAGAACAACCACATCCATATATACATACACATTAATTGTTTCCCTAATATTTTTAGAGTAGCAGAGATATAGTATGCTACCTCACCCTCTAAATTTTAGGCCTTTACCTCAGCGAGCGAATGAAGGCTGGACTGAGCTATTGAGCTTCTCTACCCAGCTGAGAACCTTCCACAATTCTCTTCGCGCATTCCTGATCTAAAACTCTTGCTTCCGAGATTTCTCGAGAAATAAGAAAGTCCTCCTCTGCGGAGAGAATGTACATACACGCAACAATAGAGGAATTCTGGTGTATCGAGTAAGGACTTTTCCGGAGAGATACTGGTGCCCAGCCGCCCACAATCTGATGAACTCTATTGGAGTGAAAAGATGCCACGTGACATTATAGACCTCCTTTGCTATGCGTCCGATTTCCTTACATAGTTATGGAAATATGGGCATGAGTCATCGAAGTTCACAAGTGGTGATATACAGACCAAGAGTCTTAGAACTTCGTGAAAATGAGTTTCAAACCATTCTTCAATGGCCATGTCAAACTCGAGAAATGGACTCAGGAATCATATAATCCTGTTGAAAATTATACAATACTGAGATTGTAGTACCGAACAAGCCTACATGCAATATTACATATATCCATATCTTTATACGAACACGTGGAGTTTCGCGCATCAATACCGCTGAATATAGAATATCATGAGGTTAAATTTGAATACTTTCTGATTTGACTTTATTGAGAATGGCAGTCAACGCTCTGTGAAAAGACTCATCGTGAGCGAAATTGCGTCTACTCCTAATATTCCGAGGAAGATCAATACGCGCTTTCCGTTATGCAGTTCAATGCATCTGAGGACAGGATCCTATCAAATCTGCACTACTGATATCCAAGCACTATACATACGGCACATTCCACTTTCTAGACATATGGCTTACCTAGAGGTCTCAATGCGTGATATATGAGAATGAGCTGACTCTAAAGAAAACGTATTCAGGCCACTTTACATGTATTATCTACACATGTTATAAAGAGCGCGTGTACCGCGAAATCGGAGAGAAGACATAGATGCCTGGATCGTAGGCTAATAGGAGGGTCTCAAACGGTTAAATCTATCCAAATGACAAGCCCAGGAGGTTGGCATGTGATGTCGGAAAAACTTCCAAACTATTCCCATTGATCACACAAAATTGTATGAATCCTGCGCGTGCTATTGCTCCGAACAGCTGACTGTCGACGGAACAAGATCCAGTATTTAGCTTATATTCCTATATTCATTGAGTCGTCAGAACTAAACCTTTGTATGCGATGTATGTATAGACACATTAAATTTCCCATCATCCGGAATCTCGTCCGCAGTATGATACTATAAAACTATAGATCGCTATTGTCGAAAAGCATTTATTTGCGAATGATGACACACTTCAGCCATGCCAGTCAGTTGTTTTTTCCCGATATGAATTGTCTATCGCTATAATCCAACACAGAATATCCCTATGAAATCACTGAGATCATTCATATAACCACTGAGGACAAGAAGTTCGGACATCTGTTAACCACTGAAGTGGTGAACCCAAACTACCAGTGACCTTGGGCATTTTTCAATTGTGGTTGAACACACTATCACTAAATTCTTGCGATTTTGAGTTACTATACATCACATTTTATCGCGATTCTCCTATAAGCATAGAATACAAGCCAAATCCCTAATTATATCTAGTACGCTATCTGGAGATATATCGCGTTTCGCATGTTTGACTATTATTAACAGCTATCTGAGCTAATCTGCGAGTTGTATTCCCGAAAGCTGAGATATCGTGAGAGAAAAAACCCAGCTGACTTTCACTTGCTCTTGCACCTCGCTTTGCTCGCGAAATATTACCTTCATGTGCGAGTAGTGCGCTTCCACATCGAGTTAGAAGAGTCGTGCAAGACACTAAATGGCTCTATAGTGCGCCCATTGTCTGATGCTGGCCAAAATAAGAGCGCAAGCGTTATTCCACAGGACATATATTTCCGCAAATCTCTTTATCTTACTCCAAGACAAGACATGAGTATCTCCTAAACAATTCTCCCAATATACAGCTGATATGAGCGCGTCCTCCTCAAAGAAGGAGAGTATACTCAACACTCCAGTTTAATAGCAATAATCGCTCCAGAAAGGCAGGAAAAATGCGCCAATTGTAGAGCAATCATACGCACTCGTTTCCAAGCTGAGCAGACTTTATGTATTTTTATTAGGTGGTCGGAAAGAATTCATCTTGGCATGGACTCACCTCAATGACAGATTGCTGATGTCTCGACAGTCATATAAATCGAACCAGATGGAAGCATAAACTACCAAATCATCTTTTCCAAAACATAATTAGTATACTCTTGAGCCAGAACAACTGCTGGAGACGGAAAGTAGCATAAACTGTATGACTGGATCTCGCGATCTTGGCGTAATTCTCATGTGTCATCTTCTAATGTGTAAAGCAGCTCTACTGCATCTCTATACTACATATCTCTTATCGCGTTATATATTCGTATTATCATGATTCCGAGCCCTTTTGCGAGTTTCTTTCCTGAAACTGAGTCCCACCAACTCATCACCTTTGGTCTGGCTATAGGGACGTATTACCTCTTGATTCGTTCAAGGTTATGCCCAAACTGCCTCACCAACCGGCTGGCGTTCTTATATCTCTCTGTGAATTTAGAGCACATCTTGTACCACGATTGGCATTACAGACTAGAGCTCAACTATCATTCGTGCACTGACAAACAACATGAAGCATAACTGCAGAGTTCAAGATATATATAATATGTGTCTCAGTTGAAAGATGATACATGACCCCACAACATCTTGCTTTTTAATGTATCAGTAGCGCTGGAACGATGTCAGAAATCGATATACAATAAAGCCATGCGACTATAAGCAGTGTGCACAGAACCATGAATCTTTTTCACTATCTCTTATTCAATCTGTCGAAATCAACACCTTACTCAATAATCGATTCTCAGAGGCGAACCAGCCACTACTGCTCATCCCGAATTGTGCGTCAAATCACGCAGAAACCTCGCAAAATACATACGTAGCGAACTCAGTTCGAGTACCGATGAGACCTTGTTCCCATGCTGACGGATAAATCTCTACAAATAACCGCCTGTCAACGCCAGCACCGGTTATCTACCTATGTGCGCGACGCCGATAGATCCTATTTTCTCATCGTACTGCCTATTAGTGTGACGCTATCTGAATCGCATATCTGGCACTAAATAGTTTTGTACTAATCTGTAACAAAATATCTAATCACACCACCGTCAATTCTCTGAGAAAGATTGAAGCGAGGCAATTATTTTACAAGATCTAATGTAATCCTCATTCTGATAGATCTCGCGAGTTTCCTCTCTGCGTGCGAACGAAACCTTCTATATCTCTTAGACTTTGAAAAAACAGGTTCTCGCTAAAAACAGAGAGTATCGTGTAATCGTGTCTCTATAGAGATTAATACTAAGGTCCCGCGTGTGAAACTTAATATATTTCTACAAGGGCACCCACTTTCTCTATACCACCATACATGCGAAAAACGCAATCCGCCATGATAGGTGACAAGTTTCGTAACGCAGAATCCAAATAAGTCTTACATTTAGCGGATACATAAATACTCCTCATAGTCTGACTCGCCACCCTCACTTACCTTTCGAAGGTCAATTTCCAAGAGAAACTGATAGTTCCACTTTATAAATACATACCTTACCATCTGCGTCGCAGAACTTACTCCCCAAGACGACCAGAGACAGTGGCAAAATGCATTGATTTTCCAAAGCGGAAATTGGAACTTACGTGTCAACTACCTAAGGCAGGCAGCATCGGTTGAAGCGTAAAAATTTGTGCGCTGCAAGTGGCGGCTGCATCCCGAATGTGTAAGGATTTGTTTGTTTTCTCGAAGGTGATGGAGCATTTGAGTTATAACCCAAAAAGTTTTTACCCTTTGTCACAAAAAGTTCGGGCAAGAACCAACCCACTGGACCGAATGCGTTTACAATAGCTATATATATATTTTCGGGTTAAACTAAACCTTTTTATCCATTTTTTAAGACATTATTCCGGTCATCGGCGGCATACTATGTGAGACTGCAACATCAGTACGATATCTAATCAGTACTTCTACTCTCAGATGAAGGTGAGTACTCTGATTACAAATCAAAAACTGTTAGCAAGTAGGTAAATCAAGACGCACTATCGCACCACTTAGAAAGATTTACAAAGAGGCAAATTATATAGAACCGCGCTTACATATCTAGGATGAATAGGTTTTAGGCGTAATGGTAATTTACCAAAAAGGCACTCTTGCGTTTTCACTCCTATCCAGACAAGGGCGGCAGAACCCCCGCGCATGAGCATTTGCATAAGGGAGTTTCAATATTGCTTTTTAGGTGCTGGAAACAAAAAAGTGAAAATTCACTTTACCTGTCTCTCCTGAACATGAATCCCAAATTCAAATCAGAGAATCGATGCAATCAAAATCACGACCCTATACATAAAGAAGCTGGGTTAGCTATTTGTAAATACTTATTTCTACTGTGTTCCTAGTAAGGAATAATAATTCATGATTACTTTATTATGTCAGTAGACTCAGCAAACTGAGCCGTTTTTTGTGTGTTATGGTATAATGGAAGTGGGCATTATTGTGTGTTCGCACTCTGGCAGTCACCGGCCTGCCCCCTGCTTTACTCTCGCACCTGCCTACACACACTCGCAAATTCTGGCAGATCTGATTTTATCAAGAATATGACAATGTCGTACCCTGATTCGGCTCAAGGAGGAACAGAACTATATTAAAATGGCAACTGGACGGCTTTGCTTGAAAAATTCAATCCAACGTATTTGAAGTTTACGCGCCATACGAGTCCTCATCGTCTAAAGACAACTCTGACGTTAGCCAATCGGTATTTACGAATGAACTCTGGCGCCAAAATTACCAGAAAACTTTAATTACCAATACTTGCTTGAGTATCAAATCGATATTTGAAAGCAAGGCCTTGAACAGACCGATCAGAGTTTGGAATGGTGAAAATACCGTGCGACACCAGCGGGCAGGACCATTTCTGGATCAAAGGAATCTGATGGTTCACCAATCACTTCAAATTCTCGAAACTGCACAAACTTGATTTGAATGACCGGAATCACAAGCCATATGAATGCCTTCCACTCACTTCAATCCAGTGGATTTTGGTTTGCGGAACAAGGAAAATTTAAGGGTGAATCTTTCGACTTGCTGGAAATACCCGCGACATTGAAAACAGCTTTATCACGAGAGAAGTCAAAGAACGTGGCAGAGAATTAAAAAGCCCCGTTAGAGCTTCCTTGGCCTTTGGCAAATGCGAGCAATGGCAGCTGGAATACCATCGTTCGTGGAAGGTTCCCGCTAATCACTTTTAATCCATAAAGAAGTAAATGATTCATGCTTCGACGAACACCAGTAAAAGTATAAAAGAAAAAGTGAGAAGTTTGAATTTCAGACTTCTCAACTTCTTAGCCTTCTGATTTTATTCTCCTCCTTCCTTTTCTCCTTTCCATACATATCGTATCTCAGCAGTCACAGTCAATTTTCGTTGCCGTTCCAACAACTCGATTCTTCCGCTGGCTTTTGTAAACCTATTTTTTTGGCCAACTCCATATTTCCAGTAAAAATAATATCCCCGGATATCCGGCGCATTGCTGCTTCATGAAAATCTCCCCAGTCGCTTTGTAGGTAACTTCCAATCATTTCATTTTCCCCAAGTCGCTACTCCATATTCTGGATTGACATAACACTCCTGTCTAGGTCGCTCAGGAATCTTGTTTCGCAAAAATCGCAACTTTGAAAATCAATCATATGATCCACTCCTGCTGTGATTGCATTCCTTTTGCAAAAAGCAATAGCCTTGAAGAGAAATATCAGAGGCGATGATTTTCAAACTCTGGAATCTCTCGAATCTTACCTTCAGTTTTTTCTTTTTCGCCAAAAAAAAGCCTGCTCATCATAGCCAAAGCAAATGCTGAAAAGCAATAATGATCTCGATATAAGCCCTGCGACTAGCCTATTAGTCGCATCACGCGGCCTCGACATTAGCCAAAGTACAATCCGCCACATAGGATTGATGAAAGGAACTCTAGTGTTCCATTCTGTCTCGCATTAAGATTCGTAGCTGCACGCTAAAGCTTCCATCATGGAGCTTTTTCCAGGGCATCTTGCGGTAGCCATGTTTTGCCGAGCGGTTTTCGCCAGTTAGTATTTATTATAGACAAGAAGCTTGCTTCTCTTCCAGTAAAACTGAAAAAACCAAGCATTAAAGTTCCGGAAACCATGAATCAGGTCTCTTCCCTTTCAATTCTCGGAATCGATCGACAATCGCATCTTTGGACCTTGACATTGACATCAGCGGCGTAGTCAACACTTTTCATTATCTGCCGACAGCAACCAACAGAAAAATAGCCATTCTACATCGACGGTGTCTTCCCAAGAATGGCCTTAAATTTCCGATAGATGCATCGGCATCTTGCAAGTAAAAGGCACTTGATCTACATAAAGTACTTTGGAAAGCCGTCCGTAGATGGAGGTTTTTAGATAACCATACATTCCTCCAGTTGTAGCTTGTAATTCACTCCAGTACGGCGTGACCCAGAGGTCAGGAAACGAAATCCTAGTTCACGAACTTCTTTTCTAGGTACACGGAAACAGAGCGGGTCTTTGCAGGTGATAAAGACTTTCCCTTTGACGGTTAAAATCAAAGCATGCCGCAACAAGTAAGAAAGATCAAACGGATTCTTTTTCCGCTCCTCCCTCCAGCTTCGTGATTCATTCAAATTAATCAAGTATAAACTCGCAAACGCTTGCGTAAACTTCAAAAACAAATTCCCTTTGGTGACCTGCACCTTAATCTTGAATTTTATGGATCCAACAATAAAATCCTCAACTTTCATGAAATCGAGCATCCACTAAAAAATCACAATGCCAAATGATGATCTATAACCCTGCGAGATCTCCATATGTCCATAAAAAATAAACAATAATAGAGAATATTACACTCGAAATCATTTACTCTTGGTTTCTACTCACATCTTTAGCACTTCTTAGTTGTGTTCTGCCAAGATGCAAAAAAACCGATGATGGGCTGGACTGATTTTATTCATACGTTGGAAAAGACTCCTTACCTGTTGAAACTCAGTAGCAGTTGAATCTTGCCACATTTGAAGTTTATGTCGATTGGTGAAATAGTATGTTACGGCAGTGGCTGTTCCCCATAATACATTTTTGATTACGGAGGAGATTTTTTGGATGGGCTTTATCCTTGAATTGGAACCTTTTTAAGGTGAGCACCTATCCAGTTAATTTCCGGTCGTAAATGGCTCGATGGTCATATTTAACCCAAATGTTAAGTGAATGAAAATGGATTAGTTTTTGGATACCAAGTTGAAGCATATCCTAATGCGATGCGTGCTATGGTCAGGCCGGAAATTATGATGAGGCAAGAAGAGGCTGGTTTTGTATTCATTAGATTTGCAAATCCTTGGCCAGCCCAGCCACACCCAGCCTTCTTCCAACACATGGGCGAATCTCAATCATTATCGATCGAAGCCATTGGCACCAACGAACTTAAAAACTTGCGTTGAATGGCCAGGAAGTAAGCCTATTGTGGTGGATGAAATGGGCAAGACTGGATTTATCGGGCTTCAGGTGTCATAGCATTCAAATAAACCAGAGATGCGGGAAGAAGACAACCTTCAAAAAATGTGAAGGTCAAAACTAGCAATCTGGATCCTATTACCATTCAAGTCAGATATTTTCGTCCATGGTCAAACAACACCCTGACAAATCTTACTGAATATGAAAAAAAACATAGGTGGGAGATTGCTTTTTTGATTGGCCAAAAACGAATGAAGGTTGGAAGGCGCAGCTTACAAAGATTCATATTCCTGATTCGGTTGGGGTATCAATGAGGGCTATCTTATCAATAGCCAAGTCAAGAAATGGAGGAGAATCTACCAATGCTGGAGGATATTTGTCTACTAAGGAGATGTTCTCGGCATTATTGATGTTAGCCTTTTGATTTCAAACTAAACTGATGGGAGCAAAATAGTGGTTTGAAGTATTTTGTAACTTTGCTGAAGGGAATAAAAGCTCTGCAATCGGACTGGAATATCAGGTTTCGTGAGCAAAAAAAGCATCCTGCATGGCTAAAATGGGTCTATAGAAGGAAACAGAACTTCTTGCTTCGCTTTATTGATTTGATCAAAAAGCGGTAATAAGCAAAACCCAAGATTCGTTCAAGCCTATCGGTCGAGTGAACAAAAGGCCGAGTGTAGTGACCCCTTGACAATCAAAGTGACGCATTACCTTCAACGGCGTTTAAAGGTTCTTGACATATCAGCGAGGGATCCCAAGAATTCAAAGACTGTGGTGGCAATCAGCAAGTATGCGAAAATTTTGCGGAGATTTTTGGCGAAGCCAAAGAAAGGCCCACCATTAACCTACTTCAAGATACAAATGGAGATGGGTGAAGCTTCAAAAACATCAAGAATCAAGACTTTAAATTATAAGACCCCAAAATCAAATCATGAAAGATAATTCCCAGAAGAACAATTTATCAAAAAGTCTACGGCAGCGACACTTGAGCATTTTCCGCTTTAGGCTCAGATGGGCCTTTTCAAAAGCTAAATCCTATGGAACATTAAATGTTGGAGCAAAAAAAATGAACGACTCAACTGTAGCCCGATTGCCAGTGTTGATATGGTATAGAAGATTGGGCGTCAAAGCGATTGGCTTGAAAACTCCAGCAATGTCAAATCTGAATGTACCTACTGACGATCCAATGAAAATCTCAAAGATGCCAAAAAGCAGACGAAAAGAATTTTTTGCAAAGCACATAGATAATATACTCCACTTGAGCGCCACACCCACACATGCCTCCCACACCTGAAAGTGATGGATGACAAGGAGAGCTAATATTATTTGATTCATCGCTACCCCTGATCACTGCACTTGCACCCGGAACCTGCTATCGCTAAGATCGCGGCAAGCAACGTCTATGTAGAAAAGCCTTGCTCCCACAATTCCCCGGAAAGGTGAATTAACTGATTGCTTGCAAAAAGAAATACATAAAGTAGGTTTACAGTATGGGAAACCAACAGCGCTCGGCTCAGAAGTCGAGAAATTATTGCTGCGATTTTCATTGCCGGGAGCAATCGGAAAGCCTACAAGGCGACTTGCTTTCTACAGCAACGGACGAGGTGAAGTGCCAAATCCAAAAGCAGCTCCAGCTCCTGAAGGTTCTGGATTGGAAATTATTTCCAAGGTCTCCAGCACCACGCACAAAGCCTATACTCATGATTACCTGTGATTACAAACTGGCATTGGTTATGGTTGGAATTATGGCTTACAGCTGAAACAGGAAACACAATGCGACTCACGAATTGGATGTAGCCAGCATGGGCACTGCAAGTGGAATTATCCAAGTATGGGGAAGTAGAAGCTGCAAAGCGACATTTCCCCTGAAGATGGGTTGGGTCATGTGATTGATACGTGGAAAGCGCAATTCAAATTCGAGATGGTTCCGTGATCGAATGGATGCGTTAAAAGCAGACCAATTTTCCGTACAATACTATGGCGCAGATCGTGGAAATTATTTATGGAACGACAACGCGTCTTCGTAAATCGCGGTGGATATAAGCAGTACGATCGCGGTGGAAAATTGATCAAAAGAATATGGGCGGAAAGGTTAACCCGAAGGAGAACTCAGCTCGAGGCGGGAGGACGATATGAGCACGATGCACGTAGTCAATTTCTTCAATGCAGCTCGTGGAAAAGAGAGAAGCAAAAATTCGAATATCGAAGATGGAACGCTGCTCTACCCTAACTTTTGTCCATTTGGCCAACATTTCTTACCGAACTGGAGAGGACCCGTTTGCGATCCAAAAAATGAAGACACAATCACTAATTCAAAAGAAAGCCATAGGCACTCTGACTAGAAACATATGAAAAAGCGCTTGGGAACCCACCGAAAGTGATAAAATTTAAATTCTAATCTACGCGCTGTTGACGGTATCATGTTAAAAGCGGTATTTTTTTTTCTAAACATCACTTCTACTTACCATTTTAATTATGGATTATTCCACACCTTTTACCCTTAGGCAGAAGGATAAGAATAGTTTTGGCGTATGATTAATAACTTGGGCGACTTCGCCTGCCTCGCTTTGGCCGGTCTTCTTTTTTCGGTCTTAATAAACAAAAGAAAATAAGGCTACTGGCCATCATTGGAGGATACCCATATTCTACATTTTTTATTTTTTCATAGGTATTTTTTCCACGTCCATTTAACCAAGTTTTTTTACTAGGGCGGGCAAACTATGGGGCCTCCTCTCCCCCCTCTTTTTTTAATTTATATAAATGGCCTTTTTTTAAGCTTCGCAATCGATTCCGTAAGTCCTAACCGGAAAGTCTTGAGAATTGATTTTATGAAACATTAACTTGGAATGAATCAAAGTAGCTGAAAGTATTTACTCACTATTCAAAAGTAATCTCTTCGTAAGGCGTACGTTGGTAACGAATTAATATTTTCAATAAACCAACTTCTATTATGCGTTCAAAAAAATTTTACACACACCTTTTGGTGGTCGGTCCTTTCTGATCTTCGGTGCAGTAAAGCGCCTTTGCTCAGAAGTTCAGATACCGAGGCTACTGTATCTGATGAAACAGGAGCTCCCCTCCACGGAGGCAACCATCCTTGTGAAAAGGGACTACCACTGGAACACTACTGACATTGCATGGTTCAGTTTTTCAATTAAGTACTCCTTCAAATTGGCGGTTTTGGTCTTCTCTTTTATAGGATATAGGTCCGATAGAGCGAGAAGTGGAAACCAATCTAAAATCGATGTTACCTCCAGCCAAGATCTATCAGATTTGGATTGAGGTCGATCGTTGTTGGATATGGCTTCAGCAAAGAAAGCCAGCTTACCGGAGCAATTTCCTCTGTGGGTAGCTAAAGAAATACAAGAATTGCACAATTACTGATGCAAGAAACAGGCTTTACCCAAGGTAGAGCAGCTTGGCGTGGATGTGACTCAGTCTGGTTCCTAAGCCTGGTGCAGCCCCTCAGGGTTATTCGAGGTCGAAGATCATTCAATCTTTCCAATGAGCCACTTTATGTGGTAGATTGGAATACCACTAGTAGGTGGCTAGATGATATTCAAACCCTCAAGATATACATCTTATGGAATGTTTTGAATAGTTATTGTGTCCTCCGCGACTGCAATTTATGGTCCAGAGGTGCTAAAAACGAGTCTTCCCTGCGGCGCCCACTTCCCACCGCAACGCGGCGCCCACACCTCGTACGCCGCCTAACAACCCCGAGCCACGCTAAAAATCATAAATAATGAACATAACTAAATTAACGGAGCATAATAAATCAAAACCAAGAAAATATATGTAGGAGACACAAAAAATTGAAGATTATACGACATGAGAGAACACCAAGAAGAATTTCGCGAGAGAAAAAAGTAAACAAGCCGTGAAGGTCACGGCAAGCGTACAGGAGCCGTATGTCCTAATGGGCGGACGCGACGCGCCCCCCCCCCCCACCCGCCCGGCGCGGCGCGGCGGCCCGCGGGACCGCGGCCGCGCTGCGCGCGCGCGCCGCCGCTGGTCCACGCGCGAGCAGCGATGGCGTGGTTGTGTGAGCGCCGGGCTAGACACTCTGATGCAATAGCGAACTGGAAGATCCACCCGCGCATCTAGTGCGGATTACTCGAACGGCGCTATCCAAAAGTTCATCCAACGCGTTCAGCTTCACAGTGCGCCCCGAAGCGAGAAGAAAACCACTTTCTTTGTCTCAGGAAACTTCTTCAAGGACAAAGGTTGTTAGTCATCAACAGGATTTTTCGAGATACTCTTTTCAGAATCAACTTGGATCATCAAGTCATAGCAAAAGTGAAAAATCCGCGGTACCTCCACACTGGTTTTCTATACAAAGTATGAAAGCAAAGAAATGGGAAAATTTCAACTCAATAGTCGGACGCTCTACAGCGAGAATCACTTGAAAGCCATTCGATGACGAAGGAAAATCTAATCTCCTTCCCAACAAACCGGGGCGTGGATGTTCTCCGTTACCAATCCATTTGCAGAGATTGTCCCTGCGACGCACAGCAAGGAGTTTGTGAAACAAAAGATATCGAATCTTCACCCAGCTTATTTGGCCCAATTGGGAAATCGCTAAAAGGCTTGACCTTAGGCCGTTTTGTATTTGGGCCGATTTTAATAGTGAGAGAAATGGTCGATTCACAGGTTTCTCAGACTAATTCAGAAGAGGTGGCCGATCGCGCCGCTACGGGAAGCGTTGCAGAAGAATTCCCGATTCAACTACACAGTTGAAAATACTCCTGACGTATAATAAAACCTTTTTAAAAACCCAATCACACTCCAATCTTACGGCACTTCAATCTATTTCACGGGATTAACCTTGAAAGAAACATGTGAGTGTACAGGGCAATCCCATCTTCCTCTCAATTATTCAATTAGACTGGGTGATGCATCGCTGATTACTGGAGCAAATACCGATCTGGTGCAATGGTCATTAATTGTCTTTTCATGGAAGAGTAAACACTCTTTCAAAAGCAAATATCTCTAACAAGGCGACAGTAAGAGCGATGGTAGTTCCAGAATTTGGTGCCGGAATAATTAAATTGGGAGTCTTCCCCTTCTAGTTTGCAGCAAGGCGTTGGGGAGACGATCAAGGATGAAGCAAATTTCCTGAAGAAACTCCACCAGATTGATCTTTTGAATTGAGAGTGTCTT